>Ga0209643_1000075_pt1 | contig 261874 bp, 263 predicted proteins | sample AutmiccBRH37_all_FD_187383 | JGI IMG/M metagenome (GOLD analysis project Ga0209643, IMG submission 187383) | Deep subsurface microbial communities from Mt. Terri, Switzerland - Autotrophic microbial communities BRH/37_all (SPAdes) (version 2) | ecosystem: Environmental > Aquatic > Deep... | reverse complement strand
ACAGAGCCATCTACAGCCAGCGCAATCTGGTCGAGCGATACTTCAACAAACTCAAGCATTTCAGGCGCATCGCAACCCGATTCGACAAACTCGCCAGAAACTACCTCGCCGCCGTCGCTATCGCTTCTGTCAGACTCTGGACACGCGCTTATGAGTCCACAACCTAGACGGCCGCGGCATCCCGCGCATCGACTTCGGCCTGCACATCCATGAACCGGCGCGTGAACTGGGTCACCCGCGGCACAATCTCCGTCCGGAAACGGGCGCCATTGAACACGCCATAATGGCCGACACCGGGCTGGATATAGTCCGCCTTCATGTCATCGGGAATGTTCACACAAAGATCGTGGGCCGCCTGCGTCTGGCCGATACCGGAAATATCGTCCTTCTCGCCCTCAACGGTCATCAGCGCGACGTCGCGAACGGCTTGCGGTTTCACCAGGCGCGTCCCGCGATACATGTAGATGCCGCGCGCAAGATGATGTTCCTGGAAAACGCGCTGGATGGTCTGCAGGTAGAACTCTTCCGTCAGGTCCAGCACTGACAGGTATTCATCATAGAATTCGCGGTGCTTTCCGGCATTGTCGCCGTCGCCTTCGATGAGGTGGTTGAAGAATTTCCACTGCGCATCGACATGGCGTCCCCAGTTCATGTTCATGAACGAGGCGAGTTGCACAAACCCCGGATAGACACGGCGCAACACGCCGGGATACGGCGCAGGCACAGTATGGATCATGTTCTCTTCGAACCAGCCGAATGACCGCTCCTCGGCCAGTTCGTTCGGCACGGTCGGGCTGCGGCGCGCATCAATGGGAGACCCCATGAACGTCATAGATGCCGGCCGCGCGGGATCATCATCCTCCGCCATCATTGAAATGGCCGCCAGGACCGGCGGACCCGGCTGGCAGACGCCCAGCACATGCGCGCCGCCGCCAATATGGGTCAGCATATCGCGGATATGATCAATATAGTCGTCGAGGTCGAACCGGCCGAGCCAGACCGGCGCCATGCGCGCATCCGACCAGTCGGTGATATAAACATCATGAGTCGGCAGGAAAGCTTCGACCGTCCCGCGCAGCAGCGATGCATAGTGCCCGGACAGGGGCGCGACAATCAGCATGCGCGGCAGAGGGGTTGATCCCGGCTTGCGCACGGCGGCCAGCTGGTCCGCATCCTTCCTGAAGTGCAGCAGGTTGCACCAGGGCGAGCGCCACGCGACAATCGGCGTCACATCCACGGCCGCGCTGTTCACGCGCACCGTGTCGATGCGCCATTCCGGCTTGCCATAGTAACGCGTTGAACTCTCGAAGACGTCAGCGAAGGCGGCGAGCGATTTGCCATATTCGGTCTGGCGCATCGGGTTCAGCGGAGAGAGAAGCGCGGCCCGGCCCGCCTTTGCGGCCAGTCGCATCGGCGCCATCGCCACGCGGTTCATTTCGACAAGTGAGTAAAGCATTGCGTTACAAACCTTTCATGCTGCATTGCAACATAAGTACAAGAATCCCCACTGGCAAACGGATTCACCAGACGGGCGTCCGACCGATTGCGCGCCCGAAGGATTGAATTTGTATGAAATTTTCAAATCCGACTGCCCGGACAGTTAAGAACCGGGTGCTTTATGTCAGGCTCCAGGGAGGACGAAGCCATGTTCCTGAAGTGCGCACCCAATCCTCACCGCGCCGGTCGCATGACCCGCGCCGTATTCATTGAAGACGTTCCCGGCCAGCGATTCGCGATTGACGCAGAGGAATTGCACAAGCGGCCCGAATTGCTGAATGCGTTCGGCACCAACATGTACGTCCGCTTCCGCGTCCTCGATGCTGTCGCCTATCTCATCTGCCTTCTCGGCGCGCTGGCATCCCTGGCCTTTATCTGGTGGGCCTTCCTGCCCGGCCTTGCCATCTGCGTGCTGATGCTGGCCACCAACCGGAAAACGGCAGGCGAAATCGCCCGAAAGGCCGCCAAGCGGTCAGTCGATGACTTCCGGGCCCTTCATGAAATGGGCTGTCTCTGGCTGGTCTACGCCTAGATACCGATCAGGCCGAGAATACCCGCGATCACGGCAATCAGCATGAACATCAGTGACAGGCTGACCGACACGGCCCGCTGATCCTTGCGGCTTGTCCGCACGCCTTTCGGGTTCTTGCCCTCTTTCGGTGCCAGCATCAGGCGCGTCGAGAAAAACCCGAACGCGGCCAGACCCGCCGTCACCGCCGCCGCCCAGCTCGTCGCCAGCATGAACAACGCCGTTGCCGCCAGCATGATGGCCGCAATCGGCGTCGCCGTCTGGTGCAGCAATTCGCGCACATGCCGGTCGGCCCGGCTGCCATCGAGCTTGTCGAAGCTGCAATTGGGCGAGGCAATCGTCACCACCCAGCCGGCACCGATGGCCATCGCGCTGGCCGCGACGCCCAGTCCGCCTGCATATTGCTGAATTTCTGTAATCATGGGCTCAGAATGAAGGATTCGGGCTGGAACGGGAAGCGATTTCATCCTGAGCCTGCCGCCTGCTGGAGCGTCACCCTGCCCGGCAAGTGAAACGTCAGCCGACACTCAGGGCGAGGACCCGGCTGATCGCCGCGCGTGGCAGGCCGCTCTCATGATGCCAGGTGTTGAACGCATCCTGCACCCTGGCGAGGTCGCGCTTGCTGGTCGCAGCCGGCGTGTCCAGCACGCCTTCGCGCACCAGCGCGGCACACACGTCCCCCGATGTGATCCAGCCATCCCAGCCGCAAAAGCGCAGGAAATACTGCCCGGTCGCCCCGCCCAGCCGCGATCCGCGCCTGTTGAGCTCTGCCATCAGGCCGACCTGATCGCCAGCGGGCCATGTTGCCAGGAACCTGCCGAACCCGCCTTCTTCCTGCTCGATCCGCGCCACCATTTTCGCATTGTCGAGCGTTGCCTTGATCTTTTGCCCATTGCGCACGATGCGCGCGTCGGACACGAGATCGGCCATCATCTCGTCGCCCAGGAAGGCCAGCCGGGCCGGATCGAAACCGAGGAAAGCAGCTTCAAACCCGTCCCATTTCGCATCGATGACTTTCCAGTTGAACCCGGCATTGAACACGCACCTTGTCATCACTGACAGCAACCGGTCAGCAGGCACCCTGGACATATCCGCCTGGGCATGCCCGTTCGCCGCCAGTTTCAATACCGCAGCCTGTCCGCCGTGATGCCCGGCGGCAAGGTGCAGGATCGGAACGAGCGGGCGCAATGCGTGATCTCCTAGCCGAGGGCGGTCTCATAGACCTTGGCATAATCGTCCGCCGTCATTTCCCTTGGATTGCCGGAATGGGCGAGGTCTTCCAGCGCGAAGGCAACGATGCCCGGCCCGTCCGCTGCCGTCAGGCCGATGTCGGACAATGTCTTCGGAATGCCGATTGCGTCGTTCAGGTCCTGGATGGCATCGCCGAGGTCGGCACTCGGTTTCAGCCCCATGGCCTGGCGCAGGCGGACATATTTCGCGTCCGCAGCCCCTTCATGGAACCGCAGGATATGCGGCAGGAAGATCGCGTTCAGCGTGCCATGGTGCAGCTTCTTCTCGTGCAGGCGGCCCGCCGCATGGCTGAGGGCATGCACGCCGCCAAGCCCCTTCACGAAGGCCAGCGCGCCTTCATAGCTCGCCATCATCATGTGCCAGCGCGCCTCTGGATCGGACCCATCCTTCACCGCGCGCTCCAGCCAGCCCTCACCCAGCGCGCGCACGATGCCGTCATAGCCGATGCCTTCCGCAGGCGGGTTTACGCTCGGCGTCAGCACAGCCTCGATACAGTGCGTCACCGCATCCATGCCCGTCGCCGCCGTCAGGAATGACGGCAGTCCGATGGTCAGCTCCGGGTCGCAGATCGCCGTGAGCGGGATCAGGTTGGGCGAGGCGAAGGTTTCCTTGCGGCCGTTTTCCATTGTCGTGATCATGCCGATAGACACTTCCGACCCCGTCCCGGCGGTCGTCGGAATTGCGATCAGAGGCGGGATCTTGCCGATCTTCTTCGCGCCGCCAATGATCGCGGCATAGTTTTCCAGCGGCTCGTCATGCGACGCCATCAGGCCGATCGCCTTTGCATGGTCCATCGACGACCCGCCGCCGACGGCGATGATGCCATCCGCGCCGCAATCCTTGTAGGCCTGCGTCGCGATCTTGGCCTGCTTCTCCGTCGGATTGGCGACGGTCTCCGCGAAGATGCCGGCGGGCGCACTGCCCAATGCGTCCACCACCTTGTCCAGTATGCCGGCCGCCTTGATGCCAGGATCCGTCACGATGAACGCCCGCTTGATACCGAGCTTCTGCGCGGTCACTTCCAGCCGCTCCAGCGCGCCGGAGTCAAAGATACAAGTCGTGAGGAAATTGATGACGGGCATGAGCGCTATCCTGTAATGGCCGTTTCCGGCATGGGTCCGGCAATCATGTTCCGCGCTTGTGCAGGCAAGTTCAAGCCTGCCCCATGGGGAAGGAGCCGGACATCACGCCGCACCGGGCGGTGACGCAAGTCTGGATTTCGGATGAATTAATCATGCTCCGACAAGACAGTTTCGTCCGCAATCGGGATTATTACCTATCCGGGCGCACATGCCGCGCGGTGCGGAGCCGCGCGTCAAAACGGGCAATTACGTTCGTAAAATCAATTGCCTACATCCCACACATCAATCAAGCATTGCGGGGTACAGACAAATGAAAAACCTATTCCTTAGCGCCCTTTTGGCCAGCGCAGCCTGGGCCGTCACCGGCGCGGCGGCTCATGCCGAAGACAATCCATGGATGTTGCGTGCGCGCGTGCTCGGTGTCATGCCGGACGAGAGCGGCACACTCAAGGCCGGTGGCGCCACGCTGCCAGGAGACGTCGATATTGCCGACCAGTATGTGCCGGAATTCGACATCACCTATTTCTTCACAAAGAACATCGCCGCCGAGCTGATCCTTGCGGTCACGCCGCATGATGTGAAGGCTGTGAATGTCACCGTTCCCGGCGCATTGACGGACGCCACGGTTGACCTCGGCGATGTCTGGCTGCTGCCGCCCACACTCACAGTGCAATACCACTTCACCGATATGGGCCAGTTCAAGCCCTATGTCGGCGCAGGCGTGAACGCGACATTCTTCTTCAACGAGGATGAGGGCTCCGTGGCCGACGGGATCAGCTATGATTCCAGCTTCGGCCCTGCCCTGCAGGCCGGCTTTGATTATGACCTTGACGGCGAACCGGGCGGCTGGGCGTTCAATGCCGACGTCAAGAAAATCTGGATCAACACCGATGTGACGGTCAATTTCACCACGGCCCTTGGTGCGACGGTGAACGCAGACGTCGATATCGACCCGGTCGTTTTCGGTGTCGGCCTCGGATACAAATTCTGAGTTTCTGCAGGCGGTCTGCCTCCCGATGGACCGCAACTGCAAACTCGAACCGCGCCTTTCATGGCGCGGTTTTTTTATGCATTGAAAACATTGCGCAAGCTCATCGGCGCTGTAGAGATTACGGCCATGAGCATTCTTTCCGTGAAAGACCTGACGGTCGACTTCGATACGCCTGACGGTGTCGTTAACGCCGTGCGCGGCATCAGCTTCGATGTTGCGGAAGGCGAATGCCTCGGGATTGTTGGCGAAAGCGGCTCCGGAAAGAGCCAGACGGCGCTCGCGGCGCTCGGACTGCTCGCCGGCAACGGCACGGCATCCGGCCATATCGACTTTGCCGGCACCGATATGCTCACCGCGCCCATCGAGACGCTTCGCAGGATACGCGGCGCCCAGATGTCGATGATCTTCCAGGATCCGCTCACCAGCCTGACCCCGCACATGACGGTCGGCGCGCAGATGCGGGAAGTTCTCGCCCTGCACAAGAACCTCAGAGGTGAGGCCGCCGACAAGCGCTGTGTCGAATGGCTGGAGAACGTGCGCATCCCGGAAGCTGCCCGCCGCATGGACCAGTTCCCGCATGAACTCTCCGGCGGCATGCGCCAGCGCGTGATGATCGCCATCGCCATGCTGTGCGGGCCGCGCCTGCTGCTGGCGGACGAGCCCACCACTGCGCTCGATGTGACGGTTCAGGCGCAGGTTCTCGACCTGATGAACGATCTCAAGCGTGACACCGGCACCGGTATTGCGCTGATCACCCACGACATGGGCGTCGTCGCCCGCATGTGCGACCGCGTCATCGTGATGCGGTATGGCGAGATCGTCGAACGCGGCAGCGTCGATGACATCTTCTACAATCCCCGGCACGATTATACGAAGATGCTGCTCGAGGCGGTGCCGCGCATCGACCAGCCAGACCGGCGTGGCCGCCCGACGCTGGGCCCGGCCCCCGATGCATCGGTCAAGCCGGTGCTTGAGGTCGACGACATGAAGATCCACTTCCCGATCCGGGTCAAAGGCGGCCTGTTTGGCAAGATAAAACCCCTGAAAGCGGTCAATGGCGTCTCCTTCGACCTGCGCCCCGGCGAAACGCTCGGCATCGTCGGCGAGTCCGGTTGCGGCAAGTCAACTCTGGCCCGCGGCGTCCTGCGCCTCATCCCGCCAACTGATGGCACCATCGCCTGGCTCGGCAAGGACATCACCAGGGCCGGAAAGTCAGAGATGGATGCCCTGCGCGACGATCTCCAGATCGTGTTTCAGGATCCGCTCGCCAGCCTCGACCCGCGCATGACTGTCGGCGCCTCGATTGCCGAGCCGCTTCAGGTCCATGAACCGCGCCTCAGCCGCGCAGAGCGGGACGAACGCGTGCAGGCCATCATGCCCCGGGTCGGCCTCGACCCCGCCCTCATCAACCGTTACCCGCACGAATTGTCGGGCGGCCAGAACCAGCGCGTCGGCATTGCCCGCGCAATGATCCTGAAGCCGAAACTCGTGATCTGCGACGAGGCGGTCTCTGCGCTCGACGTGTCGGTCCAGGCCCAGGTGGTCGACCTGTTGATCGAACTCCAGAAGGAATTCGGCCTTGCCATGATCTTCATCAGCCATGACCTCTCGGTCGTGCGCGAGATCAGCCACCGCGTCATGGTGCTTTATCTCGGCCGCGTCGTCGAACTGGCCGGCCGCACGGCCATCTACGAAGACGCCCGCCATCCCTACACCCGCGCCCTGATCGCCGCCGTGCCTGCCGCCGACCCGAAACTCGAACGCACCCGCGAACGGATCAAGCTCACCGGCGACCTGCCGAGCCCGCTGGACAGCCGCGCACCGCTCCGCTTCCTGAAGTCGAAGCGCGTCGGCGACCCTGACGCCGAGCAATACCAGCCGCAACTGGTTGAAATCGCGCCGGGTCATCTTGTTGCCGAACATGACGCCGTCCTGGGCTCAGACGGGCTCCATATCAGCTGACTTCACCACGTTCAGGCTCCGCCACGCCCGGCCCACATCCTTGCCTCGCTCCCTCATACGCCTGACACACCCCACCTTGCCCTTGCAGGGCTGCGCGAATAGGGTGCGCCCGACTTCATCCGGGACCTCCAGAATGCCTGATACACTGACCTCCGCCTTGCCCGTGACGCTGTCTGATATCGAAGCCGCTGCCCGCGTGCTTGATGGCCAGATCGTGCGCACCCCGATGCATCATTCGCGGACGCTTTCTGCCATTACCGGTGCAGACGTGTGGGTGAAGTTCGAGAACCTCCAGTTCACGGCGGCCTTCAAGGAGCGCGGCGCGCTCAACCGTCTCTCCCACCTGAGTGAGGCGCAGAAACAGGCTGGCGTCATCGCGGCTTCGGCCGGCAACCATTCGCAGGGCGTCGCCTACCACGCCCGCCGTCTCGGCATCCCCGCAACCATCGTCATGCCCCGCACCACTCCCTTCAGCAAGGTGGAGCAAACCCGCAGCCATGGCGCGACCATCGTGCTCCACGGCCTGAGCTTCGACGAGGCCAAGGTCGAAGCCTACAATATCTGCCAGCGCGAAGGCCTGACCTTCATCCACCCCTTCGACGACCCGCATGTCATCGCGGGCCAGGGCACGATCGCCCTTGAAATGCTGGCGGAAAATCCGGATCTCGATACCCTGGTCATCCCGATTGGCGGCGGCGGCCTGATCGCCGGCATGGCCATCGCAGCCAAGGGCATCAACCCGGACATCCGCATTGTCGGCGTTGAAGCCTCCATGTATCCGGCCATGCTTTGCGAGCTTGAAGGCCGTGAAGTGAAGGTGGGCGGCGCAACCATTGCTGAAGGCATTGCCGTGCGCGATGTCGGCCGCCTTCCGCTCCGCATCGCCCGGGAACTCGTGGACGAAGTCCTGCTGGTCGAGGAGGAGCATCTCGAACAGGCAATCACGCTCTATGTGAATGTCGAGAAGACCGTGGCCGAAGGCGCCGGCGCCGCCGGGCTGGCCGCCCTGCTCGCCCATCCCGGCAAGTTCAAGGGCCGCAAGATTGGCCTTGTTCTCTGCGGCGGCAATATCGACACGCGCCTTCTGGCGTCAGTTCTGACCCGCGCCCTGGTGCGCGAGAAACGCCTCGCCTCGATCCGCATCGTCGGGGATGACCGGCCCGGGCTCCTCGCCCTCGTTTCGAAGATCATCGGCGACAATGGCGCCAATATCATGGAAGTCGCGCATAACCGGCTGGCGCTGGACGTGCCTGCCAAGGGCGCAGAATTCGACATCCTGATCGAGACACGCGACGCCAATCATACGCAGGATGTCATCGACGCCCTGACGGCCGAAGGTTACCCGCCGCGCGCCCTGTAGCCGCAGGATGACTTGCGGGGAAAAGCGCCCTAGAACCCCCGCGAACCCAGAATTCAGACGGAGCAAGACCCAAGATGATCCGCACACTCGCTGCAGCCTGCGCTGCATTCTTCATGATCGCTGCCTGCAGCCAGACCAAGGACTTTTCCGACGTGAACGCGCCATTCGAACAATACCTGCCCTGGGATGCCGCCGGCAAGAATGTGAAATCCGCCGAAGGCGGCCTGCAATATGTCGTGCTGAATGAAGGCGCGAAAGGCGGCAAGTCGCCGACCGCGACCGACCTGGTGAGCGTCAATTACGATGGTCGCACGGCGGCGGGCGAAAAGTTCGACAGCTCCTTCGATCGCGGCGAGCCTGTCTCCTTCAAGCTGAACCAGGTCATTCCCGGCTGGACCCAGGGCCTCCAGCTGATGAGCGAAGGCGATGATTATCTCTTCTACATCCCGACCGCACTCGCCTATGGCGACCGTCCGCGTCCCGGCAGCGTCATCAAGCCGGGCGACGATCTCGTTTTCCGTGTCCAGCTGCTCGAAGTGATGGAACCCAAAGTCTCCGACACAGCTGCATGGGCAGAATACACGCCGTGGAACTCGGAGCGGCCCGAGGTGAAGAAAACCGGCTCCGGGCTTGAATACGTCGTGCTGGCCAGCGGCGATCCATCGGGCCCGTCACCTGAGAATGGTGAAATGGTCTCGGTCCATTATGAAGGCCGCCTCGCTGAAACCGGCGACCTTTTCGACAGCTCGTTTGAGCGCGGAGAGCCAGCTGTATTCCCGTCGAACCAGCTGATCCAGGGATGGGTCGAAGCGCTCGAAATGATGCGCCCCGGCGACCGCTGGATGCTCTACATTCCGTCCGATCTCGGCTATGGCGCAACCGGCACGCCCGGTGGTCCCATCCCGCCGAATGCCCCGCTCGTGTTCGAAGTCGAAATGATGGACGTGATGAAGCGCGGCTAGGCGCAGGCCCAACCGGGGGAAATGGAATGACCATCACAGCTGACACGCTTGCCCGGATCGCCCTCCAGGCTGGCGCCGTGATCATGGATATCTACGAAAGCAATTTTGACGTCGACCAGAAGGGCGATGCCTCTCCGGTAACCGCAGCAGACCAGAAAGCCGAAGCGCTCATTCTGGCTGCTCTGGCAGAAGCTGATCCGAGCCTGATGGTGATTGCCGAAGAGGAGGCCAGTGAAGGCCGCGTGCCCGAACACGGGCATCGCTTCGCGCTCGTGGACCCGCTCGACGGCACCCGCGAATTCGTCAGCCGCAACGGCGAATTCACGGTCAATATCGCGATCATCGAACATGGCCGGCCAGTCATGGGCGTGGTCTATGCGCCGGCCAGGAATCGCCTCTTCGTCGCCGAGAGCCACAATTCAGGCTGGCAGGCCGAAGCCGCTCCGGGCGCCGACGTACCGACAGAACGCACACCGCTGCGCATCCGTGCTTGCCCGGCAGCGGGCGTCACGGCCATCGCCTCAAAATCCCATCGCACCCCGGAAACCGATCTCTGGCTGGACAAGCACAAGGTGCGCGAAACGCTGAGCGCGGGCTCCTCATTGAAATTCTGCCTCATCGCGGCGGGCGAAGCCGACCTCTACCCCCGCATGGGCCGCACGATGGAATGGGACACGGCAGCCGGCCAGGCCGTCGTCGAAGCTGCAGGTGGCCGCGTCCTGACTGAAGACGGCACGCCGCTTCTCTATGGCAAACGCGAGCGCGGCTACGATAATCCGCACTTCATCGTGTATGGCGACGTCACGCCCTGCTGAATCTGTCGCTTTCTCTCGATTAAATGTGACAAATCTGCCAAGGAATGAGCCGGGAGACGAGGCGTATGGCACGGCATTATTTCGGAACCGACGGCATTCGTGGCCGCGTGAACCAGCAGCCCATGACGACCGAAAGCACATTGCGGCTGGCGATTGCGGCGGCCCGCACCTTCGCGCCAGACGGTGAAGGCACGGTCATCATCGGCCGCGACACGCGCCGCTCCGGCGAGATGATCGAAGCCGCGCTTGTGGCCGGCCTGACCAGCATGGGCCTGACGCCTCTGCTCGCCGGAATCGTGCCCACGCCCGCCGTCGCCATGACCACCCGCACGTCGAAGGCCCGCTTCGGGCTCATGGTGTCCGCCTCGCACAACAAATACGAAGACAATGGCATCAAACTGTTCAGCCCTGATGGCCTGAAGTTTGACGATCCGACCGAGGAAGCACTCGAAGCCGCGATGGCCACGGCTCTCGAAGGCACCTATGCCGATCCGGGCAGTATCGCCGCGCCGCAACGCCTGACGGGCGTCGGCGACGACTATGTCCGCAGCTGCCTCGCCACAGTGAGCGCGGGCAGCCGGATACGCGGCATGAAGATCGTGCTCGACTGCGCCCATGGCGCAGGATTCCAGGTGGCGCCCGAAGCACTGCTGGATTGCGGGGCAGACCTGACCGTCATCGGCGCCGCTCCTGACGGGATCAACATCAATGCCGGATTCGGATCGACCGATACGTCCGCGCTGAAAGCGGCCGTTCGCGAGCACCGCGCCGATATCGGGCTCGCCCTTGATGGCGATGCCGACCGGGTCATCGTGGTTGACGAAACCGGTAGCGAAATCGACGGCGACCAGGTCATGGCCCTGATCGCGCGGGAACTGCACGCCAAGGGACGCCTGAAGGGCGGCGGCATGGTGTCCACCGTCATGTCCAACATGGGGCTTGACCAGTATCTCCAGACGCTCGGCCTGACACTGGCCCGCACACGGGTCGGTGACCGCTATGTCGGTGAACACATGCGCGCGCATGGATTCAACTTTGGCGGCGAACCTTCCGGCCACATCATTCTGTCAGACGTTTCAACGACCGGGGACGGATTGCTTGCCGGGCTGCACGTTTTGTCCGTACTCGCAGAAAGCGGGCAGCCAATGTCCGCGCTCGGACGCGTGTTTGATCCTGCGCCACAGGAACTGGTCAACATTCGCTACACGGGCATAAACCCGATGGACAGCGGCCGCGTGAAAGCGGCCATCGGGGAAGCCGAAGCGCTGATGGGCGCGCGCGGCCGCATGGTCGTGCGCAAATCGGGCACCGAACCCCTGATCCGCGTCATGGCCGAAGCCCTCGAGGCAAATCTCATGGCAGAGGCGCTCCAGATCGTCGTCGACGCCGTCAACAGCGAAACCTGAAGCCGCTTTCCGTAGCGGAGACAAGGAATTTTGCCTGAACTGCCCCCACGTCACAGGGTGTTTTCAGGCTCTCAACACGCCCTCACCGCTGGCCAACGGAGCCAATTCAAATACACTGGAGGAAACCTCAAAAAATTCTGACCGGGAGAACGCAGCCATGGCCGAAGGGCAAACCTTGCCGCAATTTCGCCTGTTGCCGATGAAGGCACCAGACATCCAGATGACGCGCAAAGACAGTGGCGCCATCTATCTTACACCGCGCCAGGCGCCCGGTAATCGCCCCCAGACCGTGCCGCATTGTCTTGACCAGCGCGCCGGCGAACACCCGGACCGCCCCTTCCTGCGGGAACGCGATCTGGTCTCGGGAGAGTGGCAGACCCTGACCTATGGCGAAGCCAAGGCGATCACTGACAGCCTCGCCCAGGCCTTCCTCGATCTTGGCGCAGGCCCCGACGCGCCGGTGATGATCCTGTCAGCCAACTCCACCCGCGCCGCCATGGTCATACTCGCGGCCCAGAAAATTGGCGCGCCGGCCGCCCCGATTTCGGTGCCATACTCCCTGATGTCCTCCGACTTCGAGAAGTTGAGACATTGCTTTGGCGCCGTAAAGCCCGCCATCATTTTTGCCGAGCATTACAAATCGTTCCGCAGCGCGATTGCCGCGCTCGGCAATACAGACTGCAAGGTAATCTCCGCTGATCCGGGCGGCGACAACACGGTTCGTCAATATGACGACCTTGCCGCCACCGTGCCCACTGAAGATGTCGCGAAGGCCATGGCCAGCCTTAACGATGACTCCATCGGCAAATACCTGTTCACCTCCGGCTCGACCGGCCTGCCCAAGCCCGTGCCCACCACGCAAGGCGCAATGTGTTCGATGATCAGCGGCCAGGAAGGCCTGCGCGACGATTCGCGTGACCCTGAACACGATCCGGACCAGGTCCACAACGTGCTCGACTGGCTGCCCTGGAACCACATTTCCGGGTCGAACGTGAATTTCAATGGCGCCATCTGGAACGGGGCCACATTCTGGATCGACGACGGCAAACCCACTCCGGCCCTCTTCCAGCGCACGATTGACAATATCCGCGACTGCTCGCCGTCCTCATTCGGCACGGCGCCCATCGCGCTCGCCATGCTGGCCGACGCCATGGAAGCAGACGACACGCTGCTCGAAGCCTTCTTCAAGAATATGCGCTCCATCGGATATGGCGGTGCAACGCTATCGGACGATCTCTATGACCGGCTGCAGGCGCTTGCCATCAAGGCGACCGGGCGGCGCATTCCCATCATCACCATGTACGGCGCCACCGAAACCCAGGGCATCACCGTCGTTCACTGGGAAGCCGAGCGCGTCGGCCTCATTGGCCTGCCCCTTCCGGGCATGACCCTGAAACTCGTTCCCAACGGGGCGAAGCTCGAAGTGCGCGTCAAGGGCCCCTCCGTCATGCCCGGTTATCTCGACAGCCCGGAAAAGAATGCAGAAGTGTTCGATGAAGAAGGCTATTACTGCCTTGGCGACGCGGTCACATTCGTCGATGAAGACCATCCGGAAAAAGGCCTCATCTTTGACGGCCGCGTTGGCGAGGACTTCAAGCTGTCGTCCGGAACATGGGTCAGCGTCGGCACCCTGCGGCCTGACTTTGTTGCCGCCTGCTCGCCGCTCATCTTCGATGCCGTGATTGCAGGCCAGGACAAGAATTTCGCGTCTGCCATGGTCTGGCCGTCTCAGGCCGTGCTCGAGCAATACTTCAAGGCGGCAGACGGCGATCAGGCTAAGGGTCTCAAGGCATTCACGGATGATGTCGCCAACAGGGCGAAAGCCTTCAATGCCGGCGAGCCCGGTTCTTCACGCCGCATCAAGCGCCTCCTCGTGCTCACCGAGCCGCCGTCGATTGATGCCGGCGAGATCACCGACAAGGGCTATGTGAACCAGCGCCTCGTGATCGACCGCCGCGCCGGTCTGGTGGCGGGTATCTATGCCGACCCACCGGCCGAAGGGGTCGTCCAGCTTTAGTCCGCCTGCGTTTTAAAACCTTGTCAGGAATTGTTCGGTAGACTGTCCGCCACTCGGGAGGACAGTCTCATGACGTTCGATGCTCGCGGAGGCAAGCCTCCCGCGTCCAGGAACAATGCCTTGTTCGCTGTCGCGGTTGTCGCCGTGGTCGGCGGCGCATTCATGCTTACCCTGAACTATTCCGGCGCGCCAAAGGCCGGCCCGGCAGACGCGCCCCCGCATACAATCTCTGCGGCTGCACAAGCGCCTGCAGTGCAGGCACCATCCGGCTGGACGTCAATGCCCGCGAAGACGTATTTCGCAACGCTCTCACGCGTCGACCCGGACGCATCCAGCTCGCTCACCAGGCGCCTCGCCAAAGTGAGCGGGAAGCCGCTGGCCGAGCAGTCCGAAGTCGTTTTCGAACATGCCGCCGGCCTGCTGAAAGATCACGCTGCCGATCTCGCCCGGGCTGACGTGCGCCATCTCGACGACATTCTCGTGATGACCCGCGACCGCCTCCGGTCAGCGTCCCAGTCCGGCAGCTCCTGGTGCCAGGGCGCCAGGTTCGCCGATCTCGACCAGGCAAGCTTTGCCGACAGGGCTGCGCTGAACCGTGAACTGAAAATGCTGGAAGAACCACTGCGCGACTACGGGCTGGAACTGGTCACACACCTCCTCGTCGCCATCGAGGACGCACGCAGCCATCCGGTCAGCCGCGGCGCACTCACGCAGACCGACAAGGCCGCCATGCAGGGGGTCATGATGTCCATGCTATCGGACCCTCAGGTCATGCCCCTTCTGATGGCGGCGCAGACCGGAGGGGATGCGCATAAGCTCGTCACATCGCTCAACGTGTGCGATCTCGGCGCCACGGCGGTCACCGCCATCAAGACGCTGCCGCAGGATACCAAGGGCCGCGCCTTTGCCGATTTGGTGCGCCAGATGGAACTCGGTGGTGGCGACTTCGTCCGCCTCAGCCAGTTCTAGGCGCAGGCCTCTCAGGCATTTGGGCGCGTCCTCAGGATTGTGCCTTCACAAGACCTGAATTCGCTCCCATCTTGCGGCCATGACGCTCGACGAATCCTTTCGGCAATTCATGGAACGGTTCCACGTGCCAGACCTTTCGCGTCTGGACTGGAAGAATTCGACCGACAAGCTGCGCCAGCAATTCTACGTCGCCAGCCGGGCGATCGAGCGCGATGCGCCTGAAATGGCCGACATCTCCCTGCTCACGGTGGCCGGCGCAGCCGGCCCGCTCAAGGCGCGCCTCTATACGCCACTGGGCGCCGGAATTCCGCCGGGCCCTGGCATCGTCTTCTTCCATGGCGGCGGGTTCATGCTGGGCGATCTCGACAGCCATGACATGGTCTGCAAGCGGCTCGCGGAAGGCGCTCGCTGCCGGGTGATCTCCATCGACTACAGGCTCGCGCCGGAGAACACCTTCCCTGCTGCGCATGAAGACGCCCTCGCGTCCTGGACCTGGATCGTCAGCAACGCGGCCAGGCTGGGCCTTGACCCCGACCGGCTGGCGGTCAGCGGCGACAGTGCCGGCGGAAACCTGTCGGCCTATCTGGCGCAGGAAATGAACCGGACCGGCGGCCCGCGGCCCGCCTTCCAGCTGCTGCTCTACCCGCTCGTCCAGTTCGTCGACATCCGGACCAAGAAGATGAGCTTCCAGGAGGGCGGCTTCTTCATATCCGCCAACCTGTTCGAATATTTCCGGGACAGTTACATCACTGATGAAAGCCAGCGCATGGACGTGCGCGTGTCGCCCCTGTTCGCCGGCCCGGATGCGTTCAAGGGCCTGCCGCCAGCCCATTTCGTGCTGTGTGGCTGGGACCCGCTGAAGGATGAAGGCCTCGCCTATGCCGACAAGATGGCCAGTTTCGGCGTGCCGGTCACCGTGCGCGAGCATGCCGGCATGGTCCACGGATTCATGAACATGACGGCCCTCTCCGACACGGTCCGCCTGGCCATCCGCGACGCCGGTCATGTTGTCGGCAAGGCGCTCGGCGCTGTCTGATTCGGCTGATTTAATCATCCCTTAACTCACCGTTGCATTTTTGCGACGGTACCCGGCAATCTCGCATGGCCTGCCCTGCACCCCTTCCTCCGCGGGGCCATTGCGCCGTATGGGTAGGTCCGCAGCCAACCTCCTCCCAGGGCCTACGGGCTGCGCTTAGAAACTTGTAAAATCCAGAGGAAACACAGAATGAATTTCAAGAAAATGCTGGCTCTGTCAGCATCAGTGGCCGTATTTGCCGCAGGTTCGGCTATCGCCCAGGAAGCGGATGCAGCACCGGCCCGCGAAAGCGCCGTCGACCGTATTCTCGGCACAGTCACCGTCACCGCCACCAAGAAAGCCAATGTCGAGAACGTGCAGGACGTGCCGCTGGCCGTCACCGCATTCAACAGCGACACGCTCGACGCGCTCAAGGTCAACGACCTGCAGGGCCTGAGCTACTCCACCCCGAACGTTTCGCTCGAAGATGTCGGCACGTCGAAAGGCGTCGCGAACTTCTCGATCCGCGGACTCGGCATCAACTCGTCGATCCCGTCAGTCGATCCGACGGTCGGCGTCTTCGTCGATGGTGTGTATCTCGGCGTGAACTCGGGCGTCGTGCTCGACCTGTTCGACCTTGACAGCGTTGAAATCCTCCGCGGCCCGCAAGGCCTGCTGTTTGGACGCAACACGACCGGCGGCGCCGTCCTGATCAATACCGGCAACCCGACCGACGAGTTCCGCTACAAGGCGCGCGCCACGGTCGAAACCCCGATCGACGATGGTCGCGGCGGTCCGAACACGACCCTTCAGGCCACGGTTTCCGGCCCGCTCGTCCAGGACAAGCTGAACGGTAAGCTCGGCATTTATCACAATTTCGATGACGGTTACTTCAAGAACCTCGCCACCGACGACAATCTCGGCGAATCCCACACGACGATCGTGCGCGGTGCCCTTGAGTGGATGCCGACCGAAGACCTCACCTTCCTCGGCAAGGTCGAAAACTTCCAGACGGAAGGAGACGGCCCCAACGGCCAGAACCGCGGCTTTTATGACCGTGGCAGCTTCGACATCGCCATCAACAATCCGGGCTTCCTGAAGAACGACACCACGTTCGCCACGCTCCGCACGGATCTTGATGTCGACTTCGGCAACGGCACGATCACGAATATCATCGGTTACCGCGAAGTCGATTCCACGACGAGCGCCGACATTGACGCTACGCCGCTCACCCTGTTCCACTCGGGTTCGGAATTTGCCCAGGAGCAATTCTCCGAAGAGCTGCGTTACTCCGGCACGTTCGACAAGGCAGACGTCACGGTTGGCGGTTTCTACTTCACCCAGGAAGTTGGCTACACTGAACGCCGCGACCTGTCGACCACACGCCCCGCGACATTCCCGGCCGACCTCGACTGGGAATTCAATGGCGGCGGCCGCCAGGACCACACGGTCTACGGCATCTTCGGCCAGGTTGACTATGCCTTCACCGAAAAGCTGACCGGCATCTTCGGCCTGCGTTACGGCTATGAAGAGAAGGACGTGGACATCACCTATCTGCGTCCGCGCCCGAACTGCTCCGTGGTCAATGCAACCTGCCCGACCACCGGCACCAACCCGTATATCACCGGCGAGCCGAACGGCTTCACCGACAAGGAAGACTGGAGCGAAGTCACGCCAAAGCTCGGCGTGCAATACTTCCACACCGACGATACCCAGTTCTACGGCACCTACACCAAGGGTTTCCGTTCGGGTGGCTACAACTTCCGCATCACGAACGCTCTCGCTTTCGAAGCGCTCTTCCCGCCAACGGGTTCGCGCGCCTTTGATGCGGAAAAAGTCGACAGCTTCGAAATCGGCATGAAGCACACCACGTCCGATGGCCGGGGCCAGCTCAACGCTGCCGTGTTCCTGAACGACATCAAGGACATGCAACGCGAGCTGAACCTCTCCTCGCCAACGTCCGGTGTCGCCCAGACGATCATCAACACAGCCGACGCCGAGATCCTCGGTCTCGAGCTTGAAGGCCGCTACGCCCTGACGGATTCGTTCCTCGTCACGGCCAATATCGGGCTGATCGACGCCGAATACACCAAGGTCATCTATGACATCTCGGGTGACGGCGTGGTGGACGGCGATGATCTCGCCCTTGCCCTGCCCCGTGTGCCGGAAGCCACTTACGGCTTCGCGCTCATCCACGATTACGACATGGCCGACCGTGGCTCGCTCGTATCGCGCCTGACGTTCCAGCACCGCGACAAGAACGCATTCACCGACAACAATTTCGGCTGGATGAGCGCGGCTGACCAGCTGGACGCGAACCTGACCTGGAACACGCCAATGGACGGCGTCTCCGTGTCCCTGTTCGGCAAGAACCTGATCGACGAATCGATTGCTGGCGGCGACACGCAAGTGCCGTTCGACGGCGCACTGGCCGGCTTCGCGCCGGGCGGCGAAAACAACTCGACCGGCGTCGACGTGCCGTTCGGTGCCAACCCGTCTGCCGGCACCTTCTCGCCGCTGCAGAAGGGCCGCCTCATCGGCATCGAGTTTACGATCAGCCGCTAGGCGTTCCAGACCTCACCCCCAAAAGGAAAGGGCGGCCCTTGGGGCCGCCCTTTTTATTTGTGTGCTGTTTGACGCAGGGCCTAGTTGCCCGATCCGCCAAACCGCTTGGTGACGCTGATCTTGAACGTACGCCCGAACGGGTTGTGCGTATAGGGATCATAGCTGACATCGAAGGCCGCAAATGGCGGATCTTCGTCCGTCACGTTGACCACGGAGAGACCGATATCGAGGTCCAGCGGGGTCGACTGCCAGTTATAGAACAGGTCGAACGTCGTCTGGCTGTCAATCTTCTCGCCGACACCGCCACGGGCGGCCGCTGCGCGTTCGTCCTTGTAGCTGTCAATATGGCGCATGACGGCCCGGAAGTTATGGTCGCCCAGGCCGTAATTGGCAAACAGGTTCGCCTTCCATTGCGGCATGGAGCGGGTGAAGTTCGACCGGTTGAACTGGCCGACATAATCACCCCCGCCAATGGCCAGGCCCTCGACGAAGTAAGGGTCCACATCATACTCGATGATGTAGGTGGCATCGGCGCCAACGCCGAACTCGCCGCCATTGCTCATGTCCCAGGTGTTCTGCATCCGCAGGTCGAAACCCGACGTCTTGATGTCAGGACCGTTGGTCACATTGGTGCGGACACGGGCAATCGTGGCCGCTGTCGGTGCCGACGGATCATTGAACGTGATCCGCGCCAGGATGGCATCATCATCCGTTGTCGGCGTGGCCAGCGCGGCAACCGCCGCATTCACGATATTCGCCTGCTCTTCCACGATGACCGGATCAGAGAAGTCGAAATTGTAATAGTCGAGCGAGGCAAAGAAATTGCCCATCTCATAGATGCCGCCAAGGTTGAAGCTGAACGCCGATTCCGGCTTCAGGTCCGGATTGCCGAACGTGTCGACGGCCTTGAACGCCGACGCTGCAGAGATGAACTGCAGGCTGGTGCCTACGCCGCCGAGCTGGTTCAGCGTCGGTCCCTTGAACGAGGTCTGGGCCGAGCCGCGCAGGGCGAAATTGTCGGTCAGGGTCCACTTGGCCGCGACTTTCGGGTCGAAGGTCGAACCGATTTCGCCACCATAATCCTCGTAACGCACAGCCGCCTGGATATCGACATTGTCGAACAGGGGGATCTGCAATTCACCGAAGATGGCATAGATCGTCTGCTCTTCGTCGGCAGGCGTCGTGCCGGCAAGGAACGAGTAGGGGCCAGTGCCGCCGGGTCCCGGCGTTACCGTCAGGTCGGTCAGGGCCGATGGCTCAACCTTGTAGCTTTCCCGGCGAACCTGAACACCTGCCGCCCAGCCGACGCTGCCGCCCGCTGCCTGCACATTGCTCTGGCCGGAGAAGACACCGTCGAAGACCAGCAGGTCTGTCGTGGCAACCGTCAGGGTCGGATCCGTTATCCAGTCAGCCAGTGTGACCGAGTTTTCGAGCCCCGGAACATAGTTCGGGTTGGCCTCGCCGGTCAGGGCATTGGCCGGAATGGCATTCGAGAAGGGATTGTAATATTCGCAAGCCCCTGCCCCGGCAACCAGCGTGCCGGCATAGCCGGCCGCATAGGGCACCGTGCCCGTGGCCGGATCGGCACCCGTGTTCGGATCGGTACACACACCGAACCCGCGCAGGGCCGAAGTCAGGCCGGTAATATAGGTATCATTTGTCACACGTTCGGCTTCCGTCGTCGAATAGGAGAGCGCCGCATCATAGTGCACCCCATTGTCGAAATCACCGACCAGAGAGCCCGAACCGCGCCAGGTTTCGCTGGTGCGATAGCCTTCCTGTGAGCTGCCCGTTCCGGGGAACGCGCCCCAGCCAAAAGAACGGCCGATGTACTTCAGGCCAACCGCCGAGCCGGGTAGAGTGGTACCTGGGTTGTCAGATAGGTACTGTAGCAGACCGGGATGATTAAACGGCACATCCTGATTCAGCAACGCTTGAGGTGGATAAGAGGGGGAGGTCTTCCAAGTCGGGACATCCGTATAGGCATAGAGAAGCTCGAAGTGTACTTCGGCGCCATTGGACAGGTTCCGGTTGTATTCGGAGAAGACCTGGTAGCGTTCTTCTTCCTCGACCAGGTTGTCGAAATTGGTGAACTGGAAATAGCAGGTTCCTTCGCTTGGCGGTATGAAACCACCAACTGCGGTACATCCTGAGTCGTTGAAGGAGCCGATAGGACCAAACCCATCTGGCAAATCAGGCCTTGGACCGATAATTGCGTAGTATCCCGGATTTGAGAGCGACGACCAGCCGCCTACCGGGTTGTCCGCATAAGACGGGACCGCCCAGTCTTTTTCGATAAGGCCGACTTCGCTGCGCTTGTTATAGCCAACCGAGGTGACCCAGCTGAAGTTCGAGCCCTGCAGACCATAGGCGGCAGAGATGTCGTAATCGCCGTCCGAGCCGTCGAACTGCGAATAGGATCCGCCGACCTCAAAGCCGTCAAGGTCGCGATTGGTGATGAAGTTCACAACGCCGGCAATGGCGTCCGAACCGTAAAGCGCCGCAGCGCCGTCTTTCAGCACTTCGATCCGGCCGATGGCGGCCGTCGGGATATTGTTCGTGTCGACGAAGAGCTGCGCCTGCTCACCGATCGAATAGGGGTGGTATGTCTGGCGGTGGCCGTTGATCAGCACCAGTGTCCGTGCAGGGCCAAGGCCGCGCAGGTTGATGTTCGACGTGCCTTCCAGGCCGTTCGAGGCGAACTGGTTGGTCTGGCCGTCAACACCCGAGGACGGGCCAAGGTTGCGGATCAGTTCCGTAATCGATGGCTGGCCTTCCAGTTTCAGGTCGCCCGCCGTCAGGACGTCAACCGGGAGGGCCGCATCTTCCGGCGTACCCTGGATGAATGAACCGGTCACGGTGACCGTCGAAAGTTTCCGCGTGCTCTCGTCTGTCTCTTCCTGCGCAAAGGCGGGCAGAGCCGTCGTAAGCGCAAGGGCAGACGCCCCCAGCACCAATCGTGTGGTAAATCTCATTTGGTTTCCTCCGTTTATACCTGTGATGACCCCCCCGGTGTATCCGGATGTTTTCCTCACTGTGACCAACAATAGCGACGACCTGACGCAACGATAGAGGCCAACTATGCTGCACTGCAATATCGCAATCCAGCCATGCAATGGCGCAAACCTGTTGCGAAACACCGTGAAATCAGGTCAAAAACGAATGGATGTTGCGCGAATCCCCCCACTCCGTCCCCTTTCTTGCGCTGGCAGATCATTTCGCAGATGCGGTAGAACCCGCCAACTTTCCTGAACAAGTGTTGCGCTTTCGCAACCGTCGCTGGGCTAACGCCATCGACCTGAACGGTCTGGATGATCGCCAGTGGCTACAGTACTTCGGGCAATTCGATCCCCTGCCGGGAAATCTGCCCCGCCCGCTGGCCATGCGCTATCACGGCCACCAGTTCGGAACCTACAACCCTCAGTTGGGCGACGGGCGGGGCTTCCTCTACGCGCAGGTGCACGACCGGACGGGCCGCCTGCTCGATCTCGGCACCAAGGGCTCCGGCCAGACGCCCTGGTCGCGGCAGGGCGATGGCCGCCTGACGCTCAAGGGCGGCGTCCGCGAAATCCTCGCCGCCACCTATCTCGAAACACTCGGCGTGCACACGTCAAAGGCCTTCAGCCTGGTCGAAACAGGCGAGCAGCTGCATCGCAATGACGAACCCTCGCCCGCGCGCGGCGCTGTGCTGGTGCGCCTGTCGGAAAGCCATATCCGTTTCGGCACGTTCCAGCGGGCCGCCTATCTCGACGACCGCGACGGCCTTGGCCAGCTTGTCGACTATTGCGTCGCCCAGTTCCATCCCGGCGCCAATGACCCGGACATGGCCACGCGGGCCGTGAACCTGCTCGGCCACATCACGCGCGCCACCGCCAGCATGATCGGCCAGTGGATGGCTGCCGGTTTCGTGCACGGCGTCATGAATACCGACAATTTCAACGTCACCGGCGAAACCTTCGATTTCGGCCCGTGGCGCTTCCTGCCCGTGTCTGACCCGAACTTCACCGCCGCCTATTTCGACGAGAATGGCCTCTACCGCTTCGGCCGCCAGCCGACGCAGGGCGCTTGGGCGTTGCAGCAGCTCGCCTCAGCCCTCCTGCCGCTGGCCGATACCGACGATCTCGTCCGCGGCCTTGCGCCTTATGAGGCGGCCTACCAGCAGGCCTTCGCCGCCCATACGCACCTGCTGCTCGGGCTCGAAGGCTCTGGCGACCTGCGCACCGACCTCACCTTCCTGCAGGGCCTCTATGGCTGGATGACCGCCTGCGGCGCGTCCTGGCCGCAAACCTTCTTCGACCTCTATGGTGGCACGGCCAGCGAGGCCCGCATGAAGGCCTCGCCGCAGGCCGGGCTCTACCAGGCGGAGGCCTTCGCGCCTGTCCGCGATTTCCTCGCCGCCCGCACGCCAGCCCATGCCGGCCGGCTGTCCCTGCCCTACTTCCAGGCCACCGCCCCGGTCACGATGCTGATCGAGGATGTCGAGGCGCTCTGGGAGCCGATCGCCGCAGAGGATGACTGGTCGGCCTTCGAGGCGAAAATGGAACACCTTGAGGCCGCGCGCCTCGCCCTCGCCCCCTGACGGCCCCACAAACCCCCACATCACCCCTTCCGGCCCCTCGCCGGCCCCGGGATGTGCCACGCTTCGGCCCCTAGACCGCCTTGCGCCCGCCGCCGCCCTGGCGGGCCAGCCACACGCCGCCAAGGATCATCGCAAAGGCCACCAGCGACAGCCAGCTCTGCATTTCTCCGAAGAACAGAAAGCCCATGACGGCTGCAACCACTGGAATGGCGTAGCCCGTCAAGGACAGGAATGTCGCCGACGTGCGCGCGATCAGCACCATGTACAATGCCTGCGCCAATGCCGTCGGGCCAATGCCCAGTCCGACCACGGCCAGCCAGTTGTCCCAGCCTGCATTCACGCTCTCGCGATCCACCATCAGCGCGAGCGGCCACGACACGACCGCAGCGACCGACACGAACGCCGTGGCAAAGGGGATCGCCCGCATCAGGGGCGCGCCGCGCGCGATCAGGCTGGACGCAGCATAGGCCATTGTCGCGCCAACCAGCATTATCTGGGCAAGCGTGCTGGCCGAGCTGAGCCCCTTCATGGCTTCCGGGCCGAACAGGAGCGCCACCCCGCCGAAGCCGACCATGACACCAACAACCGAGCCCGCCGACAGGCGCTCGTCACTGAACAGGAAATGCGCGCCAATGGCGACAAAGATCGGCACCGCCGCCGTGTACAGGGCCGCAAGGCTCGAATTCACGGTCTCCTGCGCAATCGTGATCAGGAAAAAGGGAATGACCGATCCGACAATCGCCATGCCCAGAATGGCCGTCCAGCGCCGCCGGTCAGACAAGGGCGGCAGGTGCTGACGCGTCGCGACCATCACGCAGCACAGCGCCACCGCCCCGATCGTCAACCGGCCTGAAATCACCCATTCCGGCGGCAGGCCGGCATCCGCATGGCCTTTATCAACGGCCATGCGCGTCAACATGTAGGCGCTCGCCCAGACCACGCTGAGCAGCCAGAACAGACCCCAGTCCGCCAGTGTCCGTCCAGCCGGTTTCATGCCTGCCCGCCCTGTCGGCGAGCGGCTGGTGCGAATTCTGTTTGGAAACGACGCCTCACCCTGAGCCCACCTTGTTAGCAAGCCAAGAGGCAATACAGGCGGGCCCGGCCAAGTCCACGCTAAAATTGCATGGATATTGCAAGCAATGCGCTCAATATCCGGGCCTTGCTGTCGCCCGCCCTAGAATCCCAGGTTTTGCGGCCCGATACCGCAGGCGATCCGGGTGGACGGGCAGGCCGCAGCGTCGTAAAGGGCCTGCAAAGTCGCAGTTTTTATCCCGCCTGAGGAGAATTATCAAAATGGCAGTACGTGTTGCAATCAATGGCTTCGGTCGTATCGGACGTCTCGTCCTGCGCTCCATCATCGAGCATGACCGCAAGGACATTGAAGTAGTCGCGATCAACGATCTCGGACCTGTCGCCACGAACGCCCACCTCCTGCGCTTCGACTCCGTGCACGGGCGCTTCCCGGCCGACGTCCAGGTTGATGGCGACAAGATTGTCATCAATGGCAAGCCGATCCTGGTCACCGCGATCCGCGACCCCAAGGATCTGCCGCACCGCGAACTCGACATCGACATCGCCATGGAATGCACCGGCATCTTCGCCGACAAGGAAAAGGCCTCGGCCCACCTTGCGGCCGGCGCCAAGCGCGTGCTGGTCTCTGCACCGGCCACCAATGCCGACAAGACCATTGTTTACGGCGTGAACCATGACACGATCACCAAGGACGACATGGTCGTCTCGAACGCCTCGTGCACCACGAACTGCCTGTCACCGGTCGCCAAGGTCCTCAACGACCTGATCGGCATCGAAAAAGGCATGATGACCACGATCCACTCCTTTACAAACGACCAGCCATCGCTCGACCAGATGCACAAGGACCTCTACCGCGCCCGCGCCGCATCCCTCTCGATGATCCCGACCTCGACCGGCGCCGCCAAGGCTGTCGGCCTCGTGCTGCCGGAACTGAAGGGCAAGCTGGACGGCATTTCGATCCGCGTGCCGACACCGAACGTCTCGGTCGTTGACCTGAAATTCGTCTCGAAGAAGAAGACCACAGCGGAAGAGATCAATGCAGCGATCATCGCGGCGGCCGACAGCGGCCCGATGAAGGGCGTGCTTGGCTATACAGACCAGCCGAACGTCTCGTCCGACTTCATCCACGACAATCGTTCGTCGATCTTCCACCTCGACCAGACCAAGGTCATGGACGGCAATTTCGTCTCGATCCTGACCTGGTATGACAATGAGTGGGGTTTCGCGACCCGCATGAGCGACACTGCGCTCGTGATGTCGAAATTCCTGTAAAGGCGACAAGGCGATGAGCTTCAAACGCATCGCCGACGCCGGCGACCTCACAGGCAAGACCGCCCTCGTCCGCGTTGATTTCAACGTGCCGATGGACAAGGGCCTTGTCACCGATGACACCCGGCTGCGTTCTGCCGTCGAGACAGTCCAGACCTTGCGCACCCAGGGTGCCAAGGTCGTCCTGCTCGCGCATTTCGGCCGCCCCAAGGGCCAGCGTGTTGCCGAGATGAGCCTTGCGCCCATCGCCGGCGCGTTCGCCAAAGTGCTCGGCTCGAATGTCTCCTTCGTGGCTGACTGCAAAGGCGACCACGTCAAGGCAGCGATCGCCGACCTCTCACCGGCCGGCGTGATCCTGCTGGAAAACACGCGCTTCTGTCCGGGTGAGGAAAAGGGTGACATCGACCTTGCGAAAGAGATGGCCGCGCTCGGCGACATCTATGTCAACGATGCCTTTTCCGCTGCCCACCGCCGCCACGTCTCGACCGCCGTACTCGCGGAACTGCTGCCGGCCTATGCCGGTTGTGCCATGGAGCGTGAGCTCGATGCGCTCGACAAGGCGCTGGGCAAGCCGGAGAAACCCGTGCTGGCTGTTGTCGGCGGTGCAAAGGTCTCCTCGAAGATCGACCTCCTGAAAAACCTCGTGACACAGGTCGATGCCCTCGCCATCGGCGGCGGTATGGCCAACACATTTCTCGCTGCCCGCGGGCATTCGGTTGGTAAATCGCTGTGCGAGCATGACCTCGCCGATACCGCCCGCGAGATCGAGGCGATCGCTGGCCAGAATGGCTGTGACATCCTCCTGCCCCGCGACCTGGTCGTTGCAAGGGAATTTGCCGCCAATGCGGCCCATCGCACCTGCGGTCTCGATGAGGTGGCAGACGATGAAATGATCCTCGACGCCGGGCCGCAAACCGTCGCGATCCTTGCAACGGCCATGGATGTTGCCCGGACGCTTGTCTGGAACGGTCCGCTCGGCGCATTTGAACTGACCCCCTTCGACACAGCCACCGTTGCCGCCGCCAAGGCCGCCGCTGCGCGCGCCAAGGCCGGCAAGCTGGTTGCGGTTGCGGGAGGGGGTGATACCGTCGCCGCACTCAATCATGCTGGCGTCGCTGATGATTTCACCTTCGTGTCGACCGCAGGCGGCGCCTTCCTTGAGTGGATGGAAGGCAAGCCGCTACCGGGCGTAGACGCCCTCAGACGGCATGAAACTTGAAAGCGAACGTTTGCATAAAGACAAACGAAGCAGGGCCCCTAGCAATGAGTTTTGACACAGCAATGGACAACAAGATTTCGGAAATGGCCGAACAGGCCGCCAACAAGGACGGCTTTATTGCCGCCCTCGACCAGTCGGGTGGCTCCACCCCGAAGGCACTGCGCCTGTACGGCGTGGAGGAAAGTGCCTACGCGAACGATGAGGAAATGTTCGGCCTGATCCACCAGATGCGCGCCCGCATTATCAAGTCACCGGCCTTCAAGGGCGACAAGGTGATGGGCGCCATCCTGTTCGAACGCACGATGGAAGGCGATATCGACGGAATCCCGACAGCTGAATACCTCTGGCAGAAGCGCGAAGTCGTGCCCTTCCTCAAGGTCGACAAGGGCCTGATGGACGAGGCTGACGGCGTCCAGATGATGAAGCCGATGCCGGACCTCGACGCCCTGCTTGAGCGGGCTGTGGCCAAGGGCATTTTCGGCACCAAGATGCGCTCGGTCATCCATGCGGCCAATCCGAAAGGCATCGCCGCCGTTGTTGCCCAGCAATTCGATGTCGGCCGCCAGATCCTGGGTCATGGCCTGATGCCGATCATCGAGCCGGAAGTGACGATCACGATCGCTGACAAGGCGGAAGCCGAAGACATCCTGCTGGCCGAGATCACCAAACAGCTTGAGGCCCTTCCCGCCGACAGGCAGGTCATGCTGAAACTGTCTCTCCCGGAAAAGCCCAACCAGTACAAGTCGCTGTGCGAGCATCCCCGCGTGATGCGGGTTGTGGCACTATCGGGTGGTTACAGCCGTCAGGACGCGAATGCGAAACTGGCCCAGAACACGCGCATGATCGCCAGCTTCTCGCGCGCGCTCACCGAAGGCCTCTCGGCCCAGCAAAGCGATGCCGATTTCGATGCAACCCTTGCGGCAACGATTGACGGCATCTTCGAGGCGTCACGCGCAGGCTGATCTGCAGTTCTATAATCTGAAAGGGCGGCCTGCGGGCCGCCTTTTTTGTGCGTGCAATGCGGTCCCGGAAGGGTAGACACGCGCCGCCCACGCAGACCATAGTGCCGGTCTTATTCTGGCGGCGCCTTGCCCAGGCATTCCCGCCGCTTGCCGAGGAATGCACCTGATGAAACGTCTCCCCGCCGCCCTGCCGCTTGCCGGACTCGCGCTGATCATTGCCGCCTGCGCGCCAGCCGGAAAAAAGGCTGAAACGCCCGCGCCTGCGCCGGTCCATGCGCTCGAGACTGAGGCGAAGGCAATGATGGCGCAGCTGGTTCTGGCACCAGACAGCGCCGACGCCTTCACGGTCCGTTGCGACACGTCCCTCGACCTCGTGAACAGGATGATTGCCGACATGGAGGCGCGCGACGCGGTCGCTGGCGCAGCCGATATCAAGTTCCTCGATACGATCACAAACCTCGGCTACTCGATCGGCTTTGGTGAATCGAGCGTCGTGGCCGAGGCAAATCCGGACGCCGCACTGCGCGAGGTGGGCGACCTCTGCCAGCAACGTACGTCCGACGTGCTCACGCGGCTCAGCCTGTCCCGGCCGATCTATGACCGCCTAGCTGCGATTGATGCAGCAAGCCTCAACCCGCGCCAAGCCTTTCTTCTGGCCCGCACCCTGCGCGACTATCGCCGGTCGGGAATCGACAAGGATGAGGAGACCCGCGACAAGGTCCGCGCCCTCAATGCAGAGCTTGCCGAGATCAGTTCCGAGTTCAGCAAGAACCTGCGCGAAATCCAGGGGTCGGTCCAGCTCGACGCAGTATCCGCGCTCGACGGCCTCCCGCAGGACTATATCGACGCGCACCAGCCTGACGAGAACGGCAAGATCACGATTACCACCGATTATCCCGACACCGGCCCTGTGTTCAGCTATGCCACCAATGAAACCCTGCGCCGGGACCTGTCCTTCGCTGCGGGCAATCGCGCCTATCCGGAGAACGTCGCCCCTCTTCGCCGGCTGCTCGAGAAACGCTACGAGCTTGCCACCCTGCTCGGCTATCCGAACTGGGCTGCCTATGTCACCGAAGACAAGATGACAGGCTCGCCCGAAGTGGCCGAAGCCTTCCTTGCGCGCGTCGAGGCGGCCGCAACCGATGCCGCCGGTATCGAGCATGGGCGCCTCCTTGCCAAGCTGAACGAAACCCGGCCGGACGCCACGACCGTACCTGAATGGAGCAGTGCCTTCCTCGCCGAACAGATCCGGCAGTCCGACTACGCGCTCGATTCCCAGGAAGTCCGCCAGTATTTCGCCTATGACAATGTCCGCGCCGGGATCTTCGCGCTGGTTGAGGACCTGTTCGGCGTCCAGATCACCCCATGGGAAAACGCGCCGGTATGGGAGCCCAGCGTCACCGCGCATGAAATGCATCGCAACGGGCAGCTGATCGGCCGGTTCTTTCTCGACATGCATCCCCGCGACGGTAAGTTCAAACACGCCGCCGCCTTCCCGATCCGCTTCGGCCCGACATCTGACGGCGTGCCGGTGGGGGCCCTGATGTGTAACTTCCCGGCAGGTGACCACACGACGGGCCTGATGGAGCATCGCCAGGTCGAAACCTTCCTTCACGAATTCGGCCACCTCATCCATCAGATGTTCTCCGGCCAGCCTGATTTCGCAAACCTCAGCATGAGCAATCTCGAATGGGACTTCATCGAAGCCCCGTCGCAGATGCTTCAAAACTGGATCTGGGATTATGACACGCTCGCCAAGTTCGCCGTGAACGCAGAGGGCGAAACCATCCCGCGCGAACTGGTCGAAAAGATGAATGCAGCCCGCGATTTCGGCACTGGCCTCGGCACCTTGCGCCAGCTCCTCTATGCAGGCGTCTCGCTGAAATATTACGACCGCCCGCCCGAGGAAGTCGATTTCGTTGAAATCTGGGACGAGCGCCAGTCAGCCCTCAGTCCGTTCGAGGTCCTGCCCGATGTCCACCGTTATGCCAGCTTCGGCCATCTCGACGGCTATTCGGCCATCTATTACACGTATCAATGGTCGCTCGCGATCTCGACCGACCTCTTTACCCAGTTCAAGCAGAACGGCCTGCGCGACCCGGAAACGTCCGGCCGCTACCGCGATCTCGTGCTCGTGCCCGGCTCATCGAAACCGGCCGCCGAGCTCGTGCATGACTTCCTCGGCCGCGACTGGACGCCCGAAGCCTACGAGCAATACCTGATCAACGCCGCCAAGTCCGGCACCGAACAGAAAAAGCCGGAATAGCTCAGCCCATGCTGGAGATGCGCCCCAATTGTGAACGGTGCGACGCCGATCTTGCGCCGGACGAAGTGGGCGCCTTCATCTGCTCGTTCGAGTGCACCTTCTGCGCCGATTGCGCGGACGGTTCGCTTGACGGCAGCTGCCCCAATTGCGGCGGTGATCTTGAACCCCGCCCGATGCGGAAGGGTGCGGCGCTCGCCAGGCATCCCGCCAGCACCACGCGGGTCGGCCCGAAGTAACCGCCGCCGCCCGCTTCCTTCCCTGCCCTGCTTGGGCTAGAGAGCCCGCCCATGGCTGACAATATTCCTCCGCGCGAGCGTACGCGCCTCTATCTCATCACCCCGCCGCACATAGATGATGTGCCGGAATTCGCCGCCATGCTCGAAGGCGCGCTCGAGGCCGGCGACGTCGCCTGCCTGCAAATCCGCCTGAAGGGCGATGACGGACGGATTGACGTCGCCGCCACGCGCGCCGTCGCTGAGGCCGTAACGGCCATGGCCCAGGCCTATGGCGCGGCGGTCATCATCAATGACAGCCCCGAACTGGCCGTCGAACTGGGCGCTGACGGCGTCCATGTCGGCCCGGAAGACACCCCGGTGAAGGCGGCGCGCGCAATCATCGGCCCTGACGCCATTCTGGGCGCCACGGCGAAGAACAGCCGCCATGCCGCCATGGCAGCAGGTGAGCAGGGGGCAGATTACGTGGCTTTCGGGGCCTTCTACCCCACTGATACAAAGTCAGGCACCGTCGCGGCCGAACTTGAATTGCTTGAATTCTGGCAGGAAACCATGGAACTGCCCTGCGTCGCCATTGGCGGCATCACGGTCGAGAACGCCGCGCCGCTGGTCACTGCTGGCGCCGACTTCCTCGCCGTCTCTTCCGGTGTCTGGAATCATCCGCAAGGCGCTGCCGCCGCCGTCATCGCCTTCAATGACCTGCTTGACCAGCTGCAACCGCGTTAACATCCCGCCGCTTGACCCTCGCGCGGCAAAGGCTTACCCCGCGCCAAACTCCAACAAGGACGACTTCAATGCCCAAGATCAATGGTAATGAAATCAAGCCCGGAAACGTCATCGAGCACGAAGGCACCGTCTGGCGCGCGATCAAGACCATGGCCGTCAAACCCGGAAAGGGTGGCGCGTTCAACCAGGTCGAGCTGCGCAACCTGTTCAACGGATCGAAATCGAACACACGCTTCCGCGCCAACGAGTCGGTCGAGCGCGTGCGTCTGGAGCAGAAGGAATTCCAGTTCCTCTTCGCCGACGAAAACGCGTTCACCTTCATGGACACCGAGACCTACGAGCAGATCACAATCGAGCGTGATTTCATCGGCGATCAGGGCGCCTTCCTTCAGGATTCCATGATGGTCCAGATCGAATTCTACGGCGAACGTCCGATCGGCGTGGCCCTGCCCGACCAGGTCACGCTCGAAGTGCTCGAAACCGAGCCTGTCGTGAAGGGCCAGACGGCCGCCAACAGCTTCAAGCCTGCCATGTGCACCGGTGATGTCCGCGTTCTCGTTCCGCCCTTCGTCGGCGTCGGCGAGCGTGTCATCGTCCAGACCGCTGACAGCACCTACCTGCGCCGCGCAGACTAGTCAGGAACACCCATGTCCAAGCCTTCCCCCGTCGGTTCCGTGATGATCGCCGCCGCCCGCGCCGCAGGCCGGGCGCTCGCGCGCGATTTCGGGGAGGTCGAGAACCTCCAGGTCTCCAAGAAAGGCCCAGGTGATTTTGTCTCCAATGCCGACCATCGCGCCGAAGAAATCATCTATGCCCACCTGTCCAAGGCCCGCCCCGGCTATGGTTTCGTCATGGAAGAGCGCGGCATTATCGAAGGCTCCGACAAGTCCAACCGGTTCATTGTCGATCCGCTCGACGGCACGCTGAACTTCCTGCATGGCCAGCCGCACTATTGCGTTTCCATCGCGCTTGAACGCGAAGGCCAGTTGCTGACCGGTGTCGTGTTCGACGTCGCCAAGAATGAAATCTTCTGGGCCGAGACGGGCCGCGGCGCCTGGCTCGAACAGCGCAAGCTGCGCGTCGCCACCCGTCGCAAGCTGAACGAATCTGTCATCGCCACTGGCACGCCCTGGGTCGGCAAGGCGGAAGCCTGGCATGTCGGGTTTGCCCGCGAAATCGCCGCCATGACCCCGGTCTGCGCCGGCATCCGCCGTTATGGCTCTGCCGCTCTTGACCTTGCGTGGGTCGCCGCCGGACGCTTTGACGGCTTCTGGGAACGCGATCTGAAACCCTGGGACATTGCTGCCGGCGTCGTTCTGGTGCGCGAAGCAGGCGGCATGGTGGCCGAGATCGACGGCGGCGACATGCTTCAGACCGGTTCGATCATGGCTGGTAACGAAGACATCCTGCCCCTCATCCAGAAGCAGCTCCGCCATGCCAGTGCCTTCGGCAAGGCTGCAGCCATCGATTGACCCCGCAAATACATGACGCCCGCGTCATGTATTGTCGCCTATGCATTCCCGGGTTATCGTTCCACCATGACCCAGACAGACACAGACATACTCATCATCGGCGCAGGCCTTTCCGGCATCGGCGCAGCCGTTCACCTGACAAAGCGTTGCCCTGGCAAGACGTACAGGATCGTCGAGCAACGCGGCGCCATTGGCGGCACGTGGGACCTCTTCCGCTATCCCGGCATCCGCTCGGACAGCGACATGCACACGCTGGGCTACAATTTCAAACCCTGGACCGAGGCCAAGGCCATTGCTGACGGCCCCTCGATCCGCAGCTATGTCCGCAAGACTGCCGACGAGCACAACATCACCGAGAAAATTCAGTTCAACACCACCGTCATTGCCGCCAACTGGTCGGGCGATGACCAGTGCTGGCATGTTACCACACAGGACCAGTCAGGCGCGCGCGAGACGCTGACCTGCCACTTCCTGTTCCTGTGCGGCGGATATTACAATTACGCCGAAGGCTACCGCCCCGAATTTCCCGGGGAAGCCAGCTTCAAGGGCCAGATCATCCATCCGCAGCACTGGCCTGAAGATCTCGACTATACCGGCAAGAAAGTGGTCGTCATCGGGTCCGGCGCCACGGCCATGACGCTGGTGCCATCGATGACGGACAAGGCGGCGCATGTCACCATGCTGCAGCGTTCACCGACCTATGTCGTCTCCCGGCCTGCGGTCGACAAACTGGCCAATTCCCTGCGCAAATTCCTGCCCGCCAGCTGGGCCTATGGCCTCATCCGCTGGCGCAATGTCCTCTTCCAGCAATTCTTCTTCCGCCAGACCCGCGCCCACCCGGAAAAGGCGCGCGAGCGTCTGCTCGGCATGGTCCGCGAAGAGCTCGGCCCTGACTATGACGTCGAAAAGCACTTCACGCCATCCTACAATCCGTGGGAACAGCGCCTCTGCCTCGTGCCTGACTCCGATCTCTTCAACGCGCTGAAGGCCGGCACGGCATCCGTGGTTACCGACCATATCGACCGCTTCACCGAGACCGGGATCAAGCTGAAATCCGGCGAGACGCTCGACGCCGATATCATCATCACCGCCACAGGCCTCAACCTGCAATACATGAACGGCATCGATGTCAGCGTGAACGGCGTCAAGGCCGCGCCAGGCTCGCTCCTCAACTACAAGGGCGTCATGGTCTCGAACGTGCCAAACCTCGCGATCACGTTCGGCTATACCAATGCCTCGTGGACGCTGAAAGCAGACCTGACATCGGAATATGTCTGCCGCCTGATCAATTACATGGACAGAGCTGGTTATGCCTCGGCCATGCCCAAGCTCGACGCCTTCCCGAACGACACCGATCCTTTCGTCGATTTCTCCTCGGGCTATTTCCAGCGCGTGATGGACAAGTTCCCCCGCCAGCACAAGGAAGCCCCCTGGAAGTTGCACCAGAACTACACAGCCGACATGATGAACCTGCGCTACGGCCGCATCGATGACGGCGTCCTCGTCTTCGAAAAGGAACAGGAAGAGTCGAAAGCGCCCGTCCTGCAGGCCGCTGAATAGGGCCCTGCCCCTGTCAATCCTCCGCGTCCTTCGCTATCTCAATCCCGTGAGGTGTTTGAGTTAGCGGAGAAATATCATGTGGCTATGGCTTTTGTGGTGGTGCGTGGACGATCACCTGGCGGCGGCGCTCGAAACGCCGGGCCTTGGCGAGCTGCCAATCTGGGTGCCCCTGATCCTGTCGCTCGCCTTTGCGTTTACAATAGATGGCAAGGTGAAGAAACTGCGGAAGGGCTAGGCTGCCTCGCTGGCAAACTGCAATTCCGCAAGCCGTGCATAGAGGCCGCCCTGCGCGACCAGCGCGTCATGGGTGCCTTCTTCCACAATCCGGCCCTGCTCCATCACGACAATCCGGTCGGCGCGCCGCACCGTCGACAGGCGATGCGCGATCACCAGTGTCGTGCGGCCCTCGGCGGCATTCGCGATGGCACGCCGCACGGCGGCCTCGCTCTCGGAATCGAGCGCGCTGGTTGCCTCGTCCAGCAACAGGACCGGCGCGTCGCGCACAAGCGCGCGGGCGAGCGCCACACGCTGGCGCTGGCCACCCGAGAGGCTGCGCCCCTTCTGGCCGAGGTCCGTCGCAAGCCCCTCCTTGGCGTTGAGGAACTCCATCGCTTCGGCCATGCGCGCGGCATGCTCCAGCAGGGCCTCGTCGGGATTGTCCGTGCCGAATGCGATATTTTCCGCCGCCGTGCCGGTGAACAATGCCGATTCCTGCGGCGCATAGGCAAACTGCCGGCGCCAGTCTGACGGCGCCGCCGTCACCGAGGACACGCCGTCCAGCATCACCTTGCCCGCCTGCGGGTCGAACAGGCGCAGGGCCAGGCGGAATACGGTTGTCTTGCCTGCGCCGCTTGGCCCGACCAGCGCGACGAATTCACCGGGCTTAACGCTCAGCGAGAAATCCTCAAGGGCAGACAGCGTCTCACTACCATAGCGGAACGTCACATGATGGAATGTCAGCGCGCCGGTCACCCTCGTCGGCAGCGCCACAGGAAGGTCGGGCGCATCAATCTCGATCTCGGTGTTCAGCACCTCGGCGGCCCGGTCGGCTGCGCCCGCAGCCCGCATCACTTCGCCATAGACCTCCGCCAGCATGCCAAGGCCGGACCCCGCATAGAGCGCATACATGACCATGGCGGCGAGGTTGCCAAACGTCATCTCTCCGGTCGCGACGCCCCGCGCGCCCAGCCACAGCACGCCGACAAAGCCGCCAAACAGCAGGACCGAAACCATGACGATCATCACGGCGCGCGCGCCAATACGTTTCATGGCCGCTTCGAACGTGGCCTCAATGGCCGTCGTGAAGGAGGCTAGCCGTCCCGCTTCGCGGCCATAGGCCTGCACCAGTTCGATCGCGTCCAGCGCTTCAGCCGCCTCTGCGCCGGCATCCGACAGGCGGGACTGGGCGCGGTTCGACATTTTCCTGATGATCCGGCCAATTCCCATGACCGGCAGTATCGCCACCGGCAGCATGGCCAGCAACGTCAGTCCCAGTTTCCAGTTCACCACCAGCATCATGGTCAGCGCGCCGCTTGTCGTCAGCAATGTCCGCGCAGCCAGAGAAGCCGACGAGCCGAGAAACGTCTCGATCAGCGTGATATCCGCCGTCAGGCGCGACACGGCCTCACCCGAGCGCATCCGCGAATGATAGGCGGGCGACAGTTTCAGCAAGTGGGCATAGAGGTCCCGGCGAAGGTCGGCTGCGACACGTTCGCCGAAGCGCGAGACAAAATAAAAGCGCACCGCGCCCAGCAGGCCGGACGCGATGGCAGCCACCATCACCCACATGAATGACTGGTTGATCAGGCTCAGCAACAGCTCGGTATTGCCTTCTGCCGAACGCCCGGCATCAGCCGCGCGCCCCAGAAGGATCGGGATGACCAGGCTTGCAGCGGCTGCCAGCACAAGGAAAACCAGCGCGACACCCACCGTCAGCCAATGCCTGGCGACGTAGGGCAGGATCAGGGTCAGCGGCTTCAGGCTGCGCCCTTTCGGGCGCGCCATGCCCTCGCCGCCCTCCGGAAGCGTCGTACGGCGGTCCTCGACGAGGCTGGTTTCAGTGTCGGCCATGGGTCGTCTTTCCGCGCACGCGCTTCAATTCAATGCAAGCGCCCCCTTGCGGGACTGCGCTGTTTCAGTTACACGCCGGGCTTCGAAAAATGGCTGAGACATGCCAGCGCACCTCGTGCGAATTCAACCCGTTACACCAGGCTACATAGAGAGGCCCAGGCTATGAAAAAAGAAGGGCATCCCGATTATCACTTCGTAACTGTTGTGATGACCGATGGCACCGAATACCAGACCCGTTCCACCTATGGCGCCGAAGGCGACAGGCTGGTTCTGGATATTGACTCCAAGTCGCATCCGGCGTGGACTGGCGGCGACGGCAAGATGCTCGACCGCGGTGGCCGCGTGTCGCGCTTCAAGGACAAGTTCAAAGGCTTCATGTAGGACCGACGGGTCTTCCTTGATGCGTAGAGTGGGAACGCCCCGGCCTTATGGTCGGGGTTTTTCTCATTCCGGGCTGAAGTTTGGCGCGTCCGGACCCTTCCAGCAGGCGCCTGATCACGCGCTGAGCCGCCGAGATGGCCGGAAATCCATGAGGGTACGCATCGTTCCATTTGAGTGGTCGGCGCTCGGAAATCAGTATTTCTTGGCCGGCTGCTGAGTGTAGTCCGGCGTTTCGTACAGGTCACCGGTATCTGGCGCCACCTGCTGCTGCATCGGTATCTTGCTCTTCATCTGCTCCTGCACATATGGAACGACCGATTTCTGCTCGAGATAGCCGCTGACGGCGCCGAGCCGGATCTGCAGTGTGCCCCAGCCCTTGGCGGAACACTGGCCTGCCTTCACCGCTGCCTGCAGGACGCCGTCATTCAGGCGCTCATGCTCATGGGTGCGGCAAGTCGCAGAGACATCGCTCCAGCGCCGTTCGGTGCAGCGATCGGTGCGTGCATAGGCATCGAGGCAGGTCATGGCCGACCGGAAATCATTCGGCTGGGCCGCATATTTCTCGCGGAAGGCCTGTTCGTTCTGCGCTTCCCACGTATAGCGCTTCATTAATGCCGGCCACGCCTGTGCCGTGCACATGCCGTCGCTGACCTGTGTCAGAAGGCTGCCATCGTCCAGCAGCGCATGCTCATAGGTCTTGCAGTTCTCATAGACCTGGCTCCAGTCATCCGGCTTGCACATGTCCACCCTGGCATGGTCGGCAATACATGCGAGCGACGCGCTGATATCCGATCCGGACTCGACCACGGTCGGCTCCCATGGCGCAAATTCAGCAAGTGTGCCGGGCATGTCGTCCGAAAGCGATGAGACGTCGCGCCCGTCTCCACCGGCCGCGCCATTGCAGCCTTCGGCCCGTGTCCGGGCCAGTGCGGCCAGCGGGCTGCCGGGATACTGGTCCAGGAAGGCGGCATATTCACAGGGGCTCTCGGCCAGATCGAAGACCGTCTGCTCCGCGCTGGAGATTCCGCCACCTGCCATGCAGCGGGCAAAGCAGATGTCCTCACCCGTCAGGCCGCTATTGTAGAACGGCGTCTGCGCCCCTCCGGTCGCCTCGCTGACGCGGTCGGCCACACGCTTGAACACCTGTTCTGCAATCAGGCCGTCCACCGGCAGCACGGCCGCGAGCGCCTCGGTGAACGGGCTATGCTCGTTCTCGCCGTCAAATGCCGTAAAACCCGGCTCCGTCGCGTAGGAGATCAGCAGGCCGCGCGCACGCCCGACCGGGGCCAGTCCCCCCGACAGGTCACGGGTTGCGCTGGGCAGCGGATTGTTGCGGCAGGCATCAAGGATCACGAAGTTCACCGCATTACCGGCGCTGTTGATATATTGCAGCGCATCGCCGAGGCGCGGCGCCTGACGCCAGAGATCCTGCTCGGTGCGGGCATTCGCATCCACAGGCACGAGATAGTTCAGCCCCTCGGACTGCACGCCGTGGCCGGCATAGTAGAAAACGCCAATCGCATCGCTGCCAGCGGCCTTGAGCCGGGCGCCATGATCCTGGAAGGCGATCTCCATCTGCTCTTCTGAGGCATTCTTGACCAGCGTGACCTCGAACCCGATGCGTTTCAGTGTATCGGAGATCAAGTCGGCATCCTTGACCGGGTTGGGCAGTTCCCATCCTGACTGGTTATAATCAGAATTTCCGATCACCAGGGCAATACGCGGCTGCGCGACTGCGGCGCTGGCCAGGCAGAAGGCGCTGGCGATCAGGCTGGCGGCAAGTTTCAGTCTCATGCTCGGTGTCCCCACACGTTACCCAGCCATTAAGCCAGAAATTCGCGCCAGACGGAACCCGTCAATCGCCTCTCGCGGGAGCACAGACATGAAAAAGCCCCGCCTCCGGCGTTGCGGGGGCGGGGCTTTCAGTGAGGACAGGTTTCAGGCTTACTCGGCCGGCGTGTCGTGCGGTTCCCGCGCATCCGACACCGGATGTCCCTCATCCGGATCGCCATTGCGCTTGTGCATCGCGTAGACCACCCCCGACAGTGCCAACAGCGCAATCAGGTTCGGGAATGCCATGGAGGCATTGGCGATATCGCCCAGCAGCCACAGGGCATCCGTATTGGTCACCAGCGTGCCGCCGAACACGACGAGCACCCAGAGATACCGGAACGGATGGGTCGCCCATTCGCCAAGCAGGTAGGTTACTGCCTGTTCGCCGTAATAGGTCCAGCCAATAATCGTGGTGAACGCAAAGAAGAACAGCGCAATAGTCACCACCCATTCCCCGTACGGCAGCGCCGCGCCATAGGCCCGCGCCGTGATTCCGGACGATTCCGCATCCGTCTCATACACGTAGCGGACATCATTCAGCACGGCCGGATCCGATGCCGAAGCCAGCGCCTTGGCAAAATAGGCCTCTTCATCGGCCTCGGTGGCCGAACGCGGCAGGTCGATCGCCAGGTTCAGTCCGCCTGCACGGCACGCCTGGAGGAACCCGGCTGCCTCGGCACCGCGTGCGGCAACGATGGCGTCCCGGCCGTCCTGGTAGGCCGACGGGAACAGGTCCCCGACCGTCGTCCCTTCCGGCAGGGCCGCCGAATTGCTGGCGACACATTGCTCTGCCGCGATCAGCGCAGGACTGCGCTTGAAGTCACCCGAGACTGTCAGGATGACGAGCGCGGTCATGGTGCAGATCACGATCGTGTCGATGAACACGCCGATCATCGCGATTTCGCCCTGCTGCGTCGGGTTCTTAGTCTGCGCCGCTGCGTGGGCAATCGGGGCAGAGCCCTGACCGGCCTCGTTCGAAAACAGGCCTCGCGCAACACCCGCACGGACGGCAGCAGCCATCGTGTAACCCGCTGCGCCGCCAACCGCTTCCTGCAGGCCGAAGGCAGAGGCAAAGATCGTCCCGAACGCATGCGGAATTTCAGAGGCGTTCATGATCAGCACAACCAGCGCGGCTAACACATAGGCTGCCGCCATCAGGGGAACGATCTTTCCGGCAACCGATCCGATCGACTTGATGCCGCCGATGATCACCGCAAACACCAGGCCTGACAGCACAAGGCCGATGGACCAGGGCGGAAGCGAGATGCCAAAGTTCGAGCGGGCGGTTTCCACAGCCGTCTGGGCAATCGAGTTCGCCTGGATCATAGAGCCGGTCGCCATGGCCGAGAACAGCGTGCCGATACAGAAGATGATGGCCAGCCAGCCCCAGTTCTTTCCAAGGCCATTCTTGATGTAATACATCGGGCCGCCATTGATGCGGCCATACTCGTCGGTCTCACGGTATTTCACGGCCAGCGAGCTTTCCGAAAAGGCCAGCGCCATGCCGAATATGGCGGTCACCCACATCCAGAAGATTGCGCCGGCGCCGCCCAGCGTGATGGCGGTTGCGACGCCTGCGAGGTTACCCGTGCCAACCTGGCCGGACAGGGCGGTCGACAGGGCCTGCCAGGGCGTAATCGCGCCGTCTTCCCCGTGCGACTTGCGGCCATCCCAGACTTCCTTCAGCGCGGGAAAAAAGCGCCGCAATGGACGGCCACCCAGACGGAACATGAAAAACAGGCCGGTTCCGAGCAAGACGAAAGCGAGCGGGCCCATCGGAAGGATGGCCGTTCCGTTCCAGGCCCCTCCCCAGATGAATCCGCTGACATTCTGAATAAGGTTTACGAAAGTTTCCATGGGCCTCCCCGGCTCCTTTGATTGGCTTGGGGGCACACTAGCCCGGTTTGACCTCATGTGAAGTGTTTGTCACAGACTGCGTCCGGCCCGCGCTGCCATTCACCGGGCACCGCACAAGGTTCTGGCAGGACGGGCTGTTTTCAGGCATAAGCCGCCGGATGAATTCTACCGACACCGCCAAGACGCCCAAAGGCCTGTTTATCAGGACCTATGGCTGCCAGATGAACGTCTATGACTCCGAACGCATGCGTGACGTGCTGCGCCCCCTTGGCTATGCGCCGGTGGACGGTCCCGAGCACGCCGACCTCGTTGTCGTCAACACCTGCCATATCCGCGAAAAGGCGACCGAGAAGGTCTATTCCGAACTCGGACAGCTGAAGAAGATGAAGGAAGCCTCCGGCGGGCGGATGACAATCGCTGTCGCAGGGTGTGTCGCCCAGGCCGAAGGCGAGGAACTGATCCGCCGCCAGCCAGCCGTTGACCTCGTCCTCGGCCCCCAAGCCTATCACAAGCTGCCGGAAATGATCGCCCGCGCCAGCCGCGCTGTCGGCGACCGGCTCGAGACCGAATTCGACACGCAGGAGAAATTCGACGCCCTGCCAAAGGCCCGTGACGTTGACGGTCCGGCGGCTTTCCTGTCCGTGCAGGAAGGCTGTGACAAGTTCTGCACCTTCTGCGTCGTGCCTTATACACGCGGCGCCGAACTCTCCCGCAGTGTCGATGACATCATCGTCGAAGCGCGCAGCCTGGCCGCCCAGGGCGTAAGGGAAATCTCGCTCCTCGGCCAGAACGTGAACGCGTTCCACGGCGCGGCGCCAGCCATCGAGGGCGGCCCGGACTGGACCCTTGGCCAGCTCTGCCGCCATATCGCAAAGATTGGCGGCATCGACCGTATCCGCTACACGACCAGCCATCCGCGCGACATGGATGACGACCTGATTGCCGCGCATGGCGATACGCCCGCGATGATGCCGTTCCTCCACCTGCCGGTCCAGTCAGGCTCAGACCGCATCCTCAAGGCCATGAATCGCGGGCACACAGCGGCCGAATTCCACGAGATCATTGCCAAAGTGCGCACCGTTCGGCCGGGCATTGCGCTTGCGTCCGACTTCATCGTCGGTTTTCCGGGCGAAACGGACGAGGACTTCGAGGCGACAATGGAACTCGTGCGCAAGACCGGGTTCGCCATCGCCTATTCCTTCAAATACTCCCAGCGTCCCGGCACGCCGGCAGCCGAGATGTTCGGCCAGGTTCCCGAAGACGTGAAGGACGCACGCCTTCAGGCGCTTCAGGCCCTCCTGCGCGACCAGCAAACCGCCTTCAACGCCGAGCAGATCGGCCAGACGCTCGATATTCTGGTCACCGGCAGGGGCCGCATGCCCGGACAGGTTCACGGCCGCTCGCCCTACATGCAGGCCGTGCATTTCGACGGCCCGGCAGATTTGATCGGCCAGGTCGCCTCAGTCCGCATTTCCGGTTCCAGCCTCAACTCCCTGACCGGCGAGTTCATCACCGCCCGCGAGGCCGCTGCGTGACCGTCAAACGCCGTATGCCCGCCTCGCCCGCAGCCCCGATCAGCCGCATCTACGAAGTCCGCAATGCTGAGCGGCTGCAGGACCTGTGCGGCCCGCATCACCGTCATCTGCAATTGCTTGAAACCCGGCTCGCCGCGTTTGGCCTGAAGGCCGAAAGCCAGGGCGGCGGCATCCTTCTGGTCGGAACGGCCGAAGGCGTCTCGATCGCCGAGGCGGCCCTTGCTGAACTCGAGCGCCGCATCCGGAGCGGCACACAGGCCAATGAGATGGAAATGGAAGGCGCTCTGGAAGCGGCGCAGACGCCGGCCCAGACCTTCGGCGGACTTGCGGGCCTGAAGAAGCCGATCAAGCCGCAAACGCGCGGGCAGTCGAAATATCTCGATCTCCTCGCCAATACCGACAATGCGCTCGTCTTTGGCGTCGGCCCGGCCGGCACCGGCAAGACATTTCTCGCCGTGGCCGCCGGTGTTGCCGAATTGACATCCGGCCTGCGCCAGCGCCTGATCGTGACCCGTCCGGCCGTGGAAGCGGGTGAAAAACTCGGCTTCCTGCCCGGCACACTGGAAGAAAAAGTCGATCCCTACATGCTGCCCATATGGGATTCCCTGCGCGAACTGATGGGACAGGAACAGATGGAGCGGCGCATGGCGCGTGGCGAAATCGAAGTTGCGCCCCTCGCCTTCATGCGGGGCCGTACGCTGAAGAATGCATTCGTCATCGTCGACGAGGCCCAGAATACGACTGTCGCGCAGATGAAGATGGTCCTGACCCGCCTTGGCCGTGACAGCCGCATGGTAGTTACCGGCGACCCCGGCCAGGTCGACCTGCCCGGCAGCCAGCCATCCGGCATGAAACACGCCCTCAGGATCCTTGAGGGGGTCGACGGGGTGCATGCGCACTACCTGACGGCCGCTGATGTCGTCCGTCACGGCCTCGTCAGCCGCATCATCGACGCCTATGCCGCTGCCGGAGAGGGCTGACCCCGAGCCATGATCGACGTCGACCTGATTGTGGAAGAGGACAGCTGGGAAGCCCTCGGAGATCTTGAAGCCCTCAGCCGCCGCGCCTTCGAGGCCGCGCGCAGCGTGGCGCGCGATGACGGAACCGTGTCGCTTCTGCTGACTGACGACACGGTCCTTCGCCAGCTCAACAAGGATTTTCGCGGCATCGACAAGGCAACCGACGTCCTGTCCTTTCCGGCGCTTCAGATGGACAGGCCCCTGCTCGGAGATATTGCCGTCGGTTTCGGCGTCTGCGAACGCGACGCGCGCGCTCAGGGCAAGTCACTGCCCGACCACCTGACGCACCTTCTTGTTCACGGATATCTCCACCTGCTCGGCCATGACCATATGCAGCCCGACCAGGCCGAAGTGATGGAAGGGCTGGAAATCGCCGCGCTCGCCTCACTTGGCATAGCCAATCCCTATGACTCAGATTAAAGCACCAGACAGATGAGCGACCCTGACCCTTCTGAACCGGCCTCTAGCGGGCGATTACGCAGGATGTTCGGCTTCGGCCGCAAGGAACCTGGCCCAGACCTTCCCGTCGAAGCGGCGGACGGCGAGCCCACGGTCAGCCCCCATGAAATGCGCCTGCGCATCGAGGAATTCGAGCAGCTGCGCGTCGAAGACGTCATGGTGGCCCGGGCCGAAGTCAAAGCCGTCGAAGTCGGCACCGAATTCCCGGACCTGCTGAAATACTTCGCCGAAGTCACGCATTCGCGCCTGCCGGTGTTTCGCGAATCCCTCGATGATCCGATCGGCTTCGTTCACATCAAGGATGTCGTGAAGGAACTCGCAACGGGCGGCGAAGTGGCCAAACGGCCCCTCGAACGGCTGCACCGCGAAGTGCTCTACGTCCCCCCCTCGATGAAGCTGACAGATCTGCTTGTGAAGATGCAGTCAACACGCATACACCTTGCCCTCGTGGTCGATGAATATGGCGGCACTGACGGCCTTGTGTCCCTCGAAGACCTGGTCGAAGAAATCGTCGGTGACATCGAAGACGAACACGACGATGAGGAGCCCATGTTCGTGCGGCGCAGCCAGCGGGTCTGGGAAGCGGATGCACGTACCGAAATCGACGATTTCGCAGAGGAAACCGGAATTGATCTTGAGCTCGCGGAAATGGAAACCGACATCGACACGCTTGGCGGGGTCGTGTTCGCGCTGGCTGGCAAGGTGCCCGTGCGCGGTGAAGTCCTGCGCCATCCGTCCGGCGTCGAGATCGAGGTCATGGACGCCGATGCGCGCCGCATTCGCCGCCTTCGCCTGCGCACACCGGAGGTCGGCCCCGCGCCGCAACCCCAGGAGTAAGCCATGACAGACGGAGTGCGCAGCCACGGGTTTACCGCCCTTGGTCCCCTGCACGAGGCGTTTGCGCGCCTGACAGGCTGGGCTGCCGCCGGCACTGCCTTCCTGCTCGGCGCCTTTTCGGCGGTCGCGTTTGCTCCGTTCCACTTCAGCGCGGTGCTGGTGATCTCGTTTACCGGGCTGGTCTGGATGCTGGATGGCGCGCGTGGCCACCGCCGGTGGGGCAAGGCCATATTCATGCGGACCTGGGCCTTCGGCGTCGGGTTTTTCCTCATCAGCATGCACTGGACGGCCTCGCCCTTTCTCGTCGAGCCGGAAAAGTACGCAGTATTCCTCTGGATGCCGCTCATCCTGCTACCCGCCGGGATGGCCCTCATCTGGGGCGCGGCGGGCGCAATGGCCGGCGCCTTCTGGTCTGCTTCGCCCTCACGCGTGTTCGTGTTCGCACTGTTCTTTGCGCTGGCAGAATACACGCGCGGCAATCTGTTCGGCGGCTTCCCCTGGAACCTGCCGGGAACAACATGGATTCCCGGCGGCGCCCTGTCCCAGACCGCCTCCGTCGGCGGTGTCTACTGGCTGACATTGCTGACTGTCTTCGTCATGTCTTCACCGGCCGCACTGGTCGATACACGCGACATACGCGGCCTTGCCGTCCGGATGACACCCGTTTTCGCCTCCGGCATCCTGGTGGCCCTCGGCTGGGCCTGGGGCGCCCAGCGCATTGCAGAACCCTCCCCCCTGTCCGAGACGGTCATCGTCCTCATGGATTCCGGCGTCCCCCAGGACGAGAAGTGGGAAGTCGGCCCTGACGCAATCCTGGCTGAATACACACGCATGATGTCCACCGAGGAAGGCGCGCCCGGCGACGTCATCCTCTGGCCGGAAGGCGCCGTCCCGGTGAACCTGCTACAGGACCCGAACGCCATCGACATCATCGACGCCTATCTTGGTCCCCGCGTGCTGATCGCCGGCACCACCCGCTACGAAATCACCGGTGACGATACGCGCGACTATTTCAACAGCCTCACCGTGATCGACCAGAGTGCCGCCCGGTCCGGTCCGATGGCGCTCTATGACAAGCACCGCCTCGTCCCGTTCGGCGAACTGCCCGCGGCCGAGATCATTCCGTTCGGCCGGTCGATTTCGGGCATCCTGCCCGGCGCGATGCAGCGGATGGCGACCGACGGTTTCAAGCCCGGCCCGGGGCCCGCTGTCATCTATGCGGACAATGTCCCGCCCTTTGTCGCGATGATCTGCTATGAAGGCCTCTATTCGTCGATCCCGCGCGATGCCAACCTGAACGGGCGCGCCGACTGGCTCGCAGTCATTTCCAACGATGCCTGGTTCGGCGGCGGCATGGGGCCGTCCCAGCACTATGCCCAGAACCGCTATCGCTCGATCGAGACCGGCCTGCCCATGGCGCGCGCCGCCAGCCGTGGCGCGTCGGCGATTGTTGACGGATATGGCCGCGAGGTTCTGCGCGCTGCACCTGTTGCAGGCTCCCCTGAGGGATGGAGTTCGGCCTATGCCCGGGGCCGCCTTCCGGCACCTGCAGAGGACACGATCTATCAGCAACGGATCGGCATCGTTTTGTTCTGGCTCACCCTGTGCGTGTTCGCGGGCCTAGCTTTCGCAAGCTGGCGGCGTTAATATATGCGAAAATACAAGCATAACGTGCACCGGGTGGGATATGTCAGAGAACAAGCTGCCGAGTGGGATAGACCGTGTTGTCGGACAGCGCGTGCGGTGGCGGCGGCGGGAACTCAAGCTCACGCAGGAACGGCTTGGCGAACTCCTCAACCTCACATTCCAGCAAGTGCAGAAATACGAGAAGGGCGTGAACCGGGTGTCGGCCGGTCGCCTGTTCGAAATCGCCTCCGTGCTCGGCGTTCCCATCACGTACTTTTACGAGGGCGCGGCCGACTTTGTCGACCATGAGAATGCCCAGCTCGCCGAAGACGATGACGCCCACGCGCCGATCATGAATTCGGAAACCCTGGAACTGATCGCGGCCTTCCAGAAGATCGAGGATGTCTCGCTGCGCAAGTCGCTGCTCAACACCGTCCGCGCTGCGGCCTCGGCCTTCGATACCAAACAACACGATTGATTACCGGCGCCGGCTGGGGCAAGACGCGGCCCCATGACCTCCCGCCCCCCCGACACACCCCTTCGCCCCATCCGCACATTCGGGCGCACGGGCGGGCGCGCGCTTTCAGCACGCCAGCAGGCACTGGTCGACGAGCTGCTGCCCGGACTGACCGTGCCGGTGGGCGAGGATGGCGCACTTGACCCGCACGCCCTGTTTGTCCGGCTTGGGCCGGTTTGCCTTGAAATCGGGTTTGGCGGCGGCGAGCACCTGCTTGAACAGGCACGCCGGGCCCCCGATACCGGCTTCATCGGCTGCGAACCTTTCATCGAAGGCATGGCCAAGGCCCTGACCGGCGTCCAGGAGCACGGCCTGGACAATGTCCGCCTGTGGATGGACGACGCCCGCCTGCTAATGGCCGCACTGGCCGACGCGTCTGTCGATCAGGCCTACATCCTGTTTCCGGACCCATGGCCCAAGAAAAAGCAACAGAAGCGGCGCCTGATCCAGCCTGACTTCCTGGACGCGCTTCACCGCATCCTGTCGGTCGGCGCCCGGGTGCGCTTTGCAACCGATGTCGTCAGCTATGCGGATGAGGCGCTTGCGCGCTTCACCGCCCATGGCGGCTTTGCCTGGCTGGCAGAAAGCGCCGATGACTGGCGTGTGCGCCCGGCCGACCATGTTCCGACCCGCTACGAAGCCAAGCGCCTGGGCGATTGCGAACCGGTCTGGTTCGACTTTCGCGTCCTCTAGCGCCCGGCCCGAATACTTGACGAAATGTCGCACTTGTGCGTTTCATATCGCCATCGAATTCGGTCGGTCTGAATATCAAGACCCCGTCAGACCGACGGCCATGACTTTCTTCCTACCCGTTTCGATAGGCGGATCAGACTCATCTCCGGGCCTGGACGCTTTAGCTAAACGCGAAGGAATACACGTAATGGCAACTGGCAAAGTGAAATGGTTCAACGACCAGAAGGGCTTCGGCTTCATCAAACCTGATGACGGCGGAACCGACGTGTTCGTTCACATTTCCGCCGTTGAGCGCTCCGGCCTGCGTACGCTGGCCGAAGACCAGGCTATCTCCTACGAGCTCTACAAGGACGAACGCCGTGGCAAGACGTCGGCGGTGGACCTCAAGATTCTCTAATCCCGCCATTGCCTGAACGGGCAAGGCGAACGGCGGCTCCCGCAACGGAGCCGCCGTATTCGTTTCACCCGTCCCGGCTGGTCTAAGCCCTCGACATCGCTGCCTTGCGGGACTATATAGCGGCCAAGTCGAAAAATATCGGCGGCGGTTCCGGCAACGGGGCCGCCGTTTTTCTTTGCCCGGATTCACCCAGAACCATGATCGCCCTGACCGAACAGGAACGCCGCATTCTCGAACTCGCCGCCCCCGTGGCAGCGAGCCTCGGGCTTGAAATCGTGCGCCTGCGGGTCATGGGCGGACGCCGCCCCGGCCTGCAGATCATGACCGAACGGGCTGGCGGCGCCCCGACAAGTGTCGAGGATTGCGCCCGGCTCTCGCGGGCGCTCAGCCCGGTTTTCGAAGAGTCCGACCCGATCAAGGAAGCCTACACGCTTGAAGTCTCCACGCCGGGCATTGACCGGCCGCTGACCCGTCCGGGTGATTTCGGACGATGGATCGGACACGACGTGAGAATCGAACTGATCCGGCCGCTGGACGGCCGCCGCCGGTTTACCGGAACAATTACCGGCGAAGACGATGCCGGAGCACACATCGAACTTGATGACGACACCGAGCTGGTCGCCCATGTCAACGAGATGAGCCGCGCGACGCTCGTCCTCACCGACGCCCTGATCGATGCCGCGCGCGCCGATGGCAGCCTGCCGCCGCAACTGGACGAAGACGGTCTGGAAGACTTCGAGATCGATGAAACCGACGACGAAACAGATACAAACGAGAAGACGGGAGACGTCACATGAACACAATCGGCGTTTCAGCCAACAGGCTGGAAATTCTTCAGATCGCCAAGGCGGTTGCAGAAGAAAAATCGATCGACCAGCGCATCGTCGTCGAAGCGATGCAGGAAGCCATCGAAAAGGCGGCCAAGGCCAAGTATGGCCAGGAGCACGACATACGCGCGAAAATCGACCCTGCGACCGGCGAACAGACGCTGTGGCGCATCCAGACTGTCGTCGCCGATGCGGACCTGGAAGACGATTCCAAGGAATTGCGCCTTTCGGAAGCCAAGCGTATCGATCCCGAACTTGAGATCGGCAGCGAACTGAAGGAAGAACTCCCGCCCTTCGATTTTGGCCGTGTCGCCGCCCAGACCGCGAAACAGGTCATCATGCAGAAAGTGCGTGATGCCGAGCGCGAGCGTCAGTACGAAGAATACAAAGACCGCGTCGGCGAGATCATCAACGGCATCGTCAAGCGCGTCGAATACGGCCACGTCATCGTCGACCTGGGCCGCGCCGAAGGCATCATCCGCCGCAATGACGGTATCCCGCGCGAGAACTTCCAGCCCAACGACCGCGTCCGCGCCTACCTCTACAAGGTCAGCCGCGAAGTGAAGGGCCCGCAGATCTTCCTGTCACGCGCGGCCCCTGAGTTTATGGTCAAGCTGTTCGCCCAGGAAGTGCCGGAGGTCTATGACGGCGTCATCAACATCCGTGCCTGCGCCCGCGATCCTGGCAGTCGCGCGAAGATCGGTGTCATCTCGAATGACAGCTCGATCGATCCCGTTGGCGCCTGTGTCGGTATGCGCGGCGCGCGCGTTCAGGCCGTGGTCGGCGAATTGTCCGGCGAGAAGATCGACATCATTCCATGGAACTATGATGACGCGACCTTCATCGTGAACGCGCTGCAGCCGGCCGAAGTGTCGAAAGTGGTGCTCGATGAAGAAGAGCGCCGCGTGGAAGTTGTCGTTGCAGACGACCAGTTCCCGCTCGCCATCGGCCGCCGCGGCCAGAACGTGCGCCTCGCCTCCCAGCTGACCGGCTGGCAGATCGACCTCGTCACGGAATCGGCAGACTCCGAGCGTTACCAGCGTGAATTCCAGGAGCGCACCGACCTCTTCGTCGAGGCACTCGACGCTGACGAGACGCTGGCACAGCTTCTGGCATCGGAAGGCTTCGAGACCGTCGAGGAAATCGCCTTCGTTGCGCCGGAAGACTTCATCCAGATCGAAGGCTTTGATGCAGAAGTTGCAGCTGAGCTGCAGGAACGCGCCCGCGAGTTCCTGGACCGTGTTGCCGCCGAAAACGATGCCAAGCGCAAGGAACTCGGTGTTGAAGACGAAGTCATGGAACTTGACGGCATGACCCCCTCCTTCGCGGTGAAACTTGGCCTTGAGGGCGTGAAGACTGTCGAAGATGTCGCCGGGCTCGTTCCCGATGACATCACAGGCAACCGCGAACCCGGGCCTGACGGCAAGCCCGTCTGGGTCGAGGGGATCCTGAAGAAGGGCGAAATGCGCAAGGATGACGCGCAGATGTTCATCATGAAGGCCCGCGTCCTGGCCGGCTGGATCGAGGCTGACGCCCTGGAGCAATTGCAGGCCGCCCAAAAGCCGGCCGAAACCGACACGGCAGACCTGACAGAAGAAGAACGCGCCCTGCTCGCCCTTGGCGACCTTGGCGGTGCAGACGCTGCAGACGCAGCACTTGAAGAGCTCGAGTTCGACCTCGATGCCCTGGCAGCGGAGGGCGGCGATGACGAAGCCGCACCGAAAGAGTGAACCGCGCGTAACCGGCACGGCAGGTGACACGGCGGATGGGGAGGGCCCTGTCCGCCAGTGCGCCGTGACGCGAGAGCGTCTGGCGCAGACGGAGATGGTGCGCTTCGTGCTCTCTCCCGACATGGTCGTGACGCCGGATATCAATTCAAAGCTTCCGGGCCGCGGTGTCTGGGTGAAGGCTGATCGTGACAGCATCGCGCTGGCCGTCTCCAAAGGGGCGTTTGCGCGCGGCTTCAAGGCCCAGGTCAAGGTGCCGGAAGGCCTTGTCGATCAGGTCGAGGCCCTGCTGCTCCAGCGCTGCCTCAGCGTGCTCGGCATGGCGAAGAAAGCGGGCGGTGTCATTCTCGGCTATGATCAGGTCAAGGACGCACTGCGCAAGAAGACGCATGGAATACTGCTGGAAGCGTCCGATGGTGCAGAAGATGGCCGTAACAAGGTGTATTTTCTCGCCAAAGCGCTATATAGCAGCGTGAACGTCGCAGGGGCCCTCACCTCTGCGGAATTGGGCATGGCTTTTGGCCGCGACCGTGTGATACACGGTCTCGTCCGCAAGGGAGCCATTGCGAAGACGTGGACTCTGGCCTATCGCCGGCTGACCGGGTTTCGCGAAGCCCCCGAATTGAACTGGTTCAAGGATCAGGATCGGTCTTGAAAACTTGCCGGGACGCATGGGCGCTTCGGCTGAAACTGTGATATGTAGGACGTATGAGCGAAACGAACGATACAGGTAATAATTCGGGTGGCCGCAAGCCGCTCACCGTGGCCCGCAAATCAGCCGGCACGGTGAAGCAGAGCTTTAGCCATGGTCGCTCGAAACAGGTTGTGGTGGAAACCAAGAAGCGCCGGGCGGTTGGCCCTGGCGGCGCAGGCTCCGCAGCCGGACAGACAAGCGAAGCCCCGGCCCGGCAGCAGACAGACACGCTCGAAGCGCGCCTGATTGCAACCGCGCGCAAGCTTGGCATCACGGTCGACGAACTCAAGGCGCGCCAGAAGGTGCTGCTCGAGCGCAAGGCCGAAGAGGCCAGCCGCGCCATCGGCAACAAGGAAGTCGTTGCCGCGCAGGACCGCCTGCGGACCGAGCAGGAACGCAAGGCCCAGGAAGCCCGCGATCGCGACGAAGCCGAAGTGCGCCGCCGCGCCGAGGAAGAAGCCGCTCGCAAGGCCGAAGCTGACGCGTCAGCCGCTGCCGCCGCGCCCGCAGACGTTGACCGCAGCGCACGCAGCCGTACCGTGAAGCCGGACGTCAATGCCGCTCCGGCCCAACCTGATCCGGCCGCTGAAGAAGCTGCCAGCCGCAGCAAGCGCGGCAAGACCGGCAAGGACGACCGCGAACGCTCGCGCGAAGCTGTCGCCCGCACAACCCGCGACAGCGGTGAACGCCGCCGCGGCAAGCTGACCATCTCGTCCGCGCTTGGCGACGATGCCGACCGCCAGCGCTCGCTCGCCTCAGTGCGCCGCGCCCGCGAACGTGAACGCGAGCGCCGTTTCGGCGGCGGGGAACAGCGCGAGAAAGTCTCGATCGAAGTCACCCTGCCTGAAACTATCACCCTGCAGGACCTTGCAGGGCGGATGAACGAACGTGTCGCTGACGTCGTGAAGTTCATGATCAATCAAGGCGAAATGCTGCGCGGCAATGACATTGTCGATGCCGACACGGCCGAACTGATCGCCGAGGAATTCGGCCACACCGTCCGGCGCGTGGCAGAATCCGACGTTGAAATCGGCCTCGAAGGCGAAGCCGACGATCCGGCCCTGATGCAGCCGCGCCCGCCGATCGTCACGATCATGGGCCATGTCGACCACGGCAAGACCTCGCTGCTCGACGCCCTGCGCTCAACGGACGTCGTGTCAGGCGAAGCTGGGGGCATCACGCAGCATATCGGCGCCTATCAGGTGCAGCTGAAATCCGGCCAGAAGATCACCTTCCTCGACACGCCGGGTCACGCAGCCTTTACCGCCATGCGCGCCCGCGGCGCAAACGCCACCGACATCGCGATCCTCGTGGTTGCCGCTGACGACTCGGTGATGCCGCAGACGATTGAATCGATCAATCATGCCAAGGCGGCCGGCGTCCCGATCATCGTGGCAGTCAACAAGATCGACCTTCACGACGCCGAACCCGACAAGGTTCTGACAGACCTGCTCCAGCACGACATACAGGTCGAAAGCATGGGCGGCGAAACCCAGGCCGTGAAAGTCTCGGCCAAGTCCCGCATCGGCCTTGACGAGCTCACCGACGCGATCTCGCTTCAGGCCGAAATTCTCGAACTGAAAGCCAATCCCAACCGCGATGCAGACGGCGTGGTCATCGAAAGCCAGCTCGACAAGGGGCGTGGTCCCGTGGCGACCGTGCTCGTCAAGCGCGGTACGCTCAAGCGCGGCGACATCGTCGTTGCCGGCGCCCAGTGGGGCAAGGTCCGCGCGATCACTGACGAGCGTGGCCAGCAGCTGCAGGATGCCGGCCCGTCCCTTCCCGTCGAACTGCTCGGTCTCGATGGTGCGCCTGATCCCGGCGAAGCCTTCGTGGTCGTCGAAACGGAAGCCCGCGCCCGCGAGATCACGGACTATCGCCTGCGCACCAAGCGCCAGGTCTCCGGCAAGGCGGGTGCTGCGGCGCGTGCCTCGCTCGACCAGCTGCTCAGCCGCCTGAAAGATGGCACCGTCGAAACGTCCGAGCTACCGGTTGTTGTCAAAGGCGACGTGCAGGGCTCGGTCGAGGCGATCTCCATGTCGCTCGACAAGATCTCGACAGAAGAAGTCCGCGCCCGCGTCATCCATGGCGCTGTCGGCGGTATTTCCGAAAGCGACGTCCTGCTCGCCCGCTCGTCGAATGCGCCGATCTTTGCGTTCAACGTCCGCGCCAACAAGCAGGCCCGTGACCTTGCCGAAAAGGAAGGCGTCGAAATCCGCTACTATTCGGTGATCTACGACCTGATTGACGACGTGAAATCGACCCTGTCGGGCATGCTCGCGCCGGAAAAGCGCGAAACCTTCCTCGGTTACGCCGATATTCTCGAAGTCTTCAACATCACCAAGGTCGGCAAGGTTGCTGGTTGCCGTGTGTCCGAAGGCAAGGTGCTTCGCGGTTGCGGCGTCCGCCTCCTGCGCGACGATGTCGTGATCCACGAGGGCAAGCTGAAGACGCTGAAGCGCTTCAAGGATGAAGTCAGCGAAGTTTCCGGCGGCATGGAATGCGGCATGGCGTTTGAACGCTATGAAGACATCCGCGTCGGCGACAAGATCGAGTGCTTCCAGGTCGAGGAAATCGCTAGAACCCTCGCCTAGAGGCAGGCACAATGAACCAGACGCTGAACATCTCGGGTCTCCTTCGGGAGAAGGATGTGAAGCGTTTGACCCGCCTCACGCGTGGCGGGTCCGTTGGCCCGACAGCCGTCTATTATGCCGGTGTGACCGCGCCGATCATTTCGGCCAGCATGGCCGTCATGGTTCGCGAGGCCATGCGTCTCGTCGGCCTGTCGCCGTATTGGCAATGGTTCATCTCGGCGCTCGTCGCGGCTTTTGCCGGCATCGCCTGGTACCTGATCTTCATTCGCTGGTCATACCGGCACAAGCACGGACGTGGCACGGAAATGACCCTCTCGACCGACATTACCCTCGCTGATGACCAGATCACCGTGCGGCGGGGCGGAATCGAGACCCGTATAGACTGGTCATGCATCTCGTCTGTCAAAACCGAACGGCGGCACGTCGCCGTTCTCGTCAACGGCGCCGACTCGCTGATTATCCCCGATGCCTGGTTCGGCAAGGACAAGTCAGCGCGCGCCGCATTCATTTCACGCCTACAGGAAAAGGCTGCTCACTGATGGCCCGAAAACCCGCCGCTGCCGGCATGCCCTCCCAGCGCCAGTTGCGCGCCGGGGAAATCATCCGCCACGCGCTTGCCGACATTCTCGCCCGGGAAGATCTGCGCGATCCCGATCTTGCCACCGTCATCATCACCGTTGGCGAAGTACGCTGCTCACCTGACTTGCGCCATGCCAACGTGTTCGTCACGCCGCTGGGCGACGATACGCAGGCCGGCCGCGACAAGCTGGCCGAAGCCCTGACTCGCGCCGCCCCCTTCCTGCGCGGGAAACTTGGCCGCGAAATCGACATGAAGTTCACGCCGCAACTGCACTTCATTGCCGACAAGTCCTATGATGAGGCGACGCATATCGACCGTCTGCTGGCCGACCCGCGCGTAAAGCGCGACCTGCAGGAATAGGCTTCCCGAAAGCTGCGCCTTATCCGCTTTGTCATTTGACTTGGCGGCGAACTGTTGAGACCGTTAGGGATCGCGACAAGGGGACGGGCCGCATGGACCGCCAGACACTCGACATGGAAGGCGCCCGGCAGGGAGAAATCTCGGCCGCATCAATCCAGATGGGCGATGATACGATCGCCATCCGCCGTATCGCCACAATGTCCATTGAATCCATCGAATTTGCGCCATGGGACATGCCGCGCAACCGCAAGTCACAGAGCCTGCACGCTACGCTCTGTGTCGCCAACCTGTTCTTCGGCATTGTCGGCCTGGCCTGGTGGTTCCTGGTGCCCGGCCGCCAGTCCGGTCTCGTGGCCCTGTTAGTCGGCGGCGTGCTCATGCTGCTCGGAGTCTTCCTCGGTATCCGCGCCGCCATGATCGCCATGAAGATCAAGAAGCGCGAACCCTATTACCGCCTGACGATCGGCACATCCGACGGCCGCCAGATCCCGGTCGTCGATGACAATCGCGATGTCCTCGTGAAACTCCGCGACGTTGTTCGCCACAAGATGGATACGGGCGATACCGAAACGGTCGGCGAGTTTGATCTCAATCTCGATATCGTCGATCTGAAACTGCCAAAATCGGCGCGTCCGGCCTCCCCTGCCCCGGTGCGGGAAGACAAGTCCCCGCCGCCGCACGAACCGGAACTCCTGTTTGATGCCGATGAGGAAGAGGCGGCCGCCGAGCGGCTCAAATCCGCGTCCTGACCGGCCCGGCGGTTGACGCGGGGCCCCAGCCAGCCTAAGGCCGCGCCTTCCTTTTACCATGCCAGTACGAAGATGGCCCGCCGGCGTTCGAACCGCCTCAGGCCTGCAGGAGACAATGATTTGGCCCGCCAGAGAAAACGCAAGGGTGATCCGGTCAGCGGATGGCTGAACCTGTTCAAGCCGGTCGAGATGACATCGACCCAGGCCGTCGCGATCCTGAAGCGGCTCTACAATGCCGACAAGGTGGGACATGGCGGCACGCTCGACCCGCTGGCCGACGGCATCCTGCCCATCGCCTTCGGCGAAGCGACCAAGACGGTGCAATGGGCAATGGATTCGGAGAAGGAATACGTCTTCACCATCCAATGGGGCGTCTCCACCGCCAGCCAGGATGCCGAAGGCGAGGTTACGTCCACATCCGATACCCGTCCCACCCGCGAAGCGGTCGAAGCGGTGCTTGCAAACTATGTCGGCCTGATCGAACAGGTGCCGCCCAAGTTCTCCGCCATCAAGGTCGATGGCCAGCGCGCCTATGACCTCGCGCGTGAAGGCGAGGATTTCGAATTGAAATCGCGTGAAGTCATGGTCCACGCCGCCAGCGTCATCGGCATGCCTGACGCGGACCACACGGTCATTCACGTCACCTCCGGCAAGGGCTTCTATGTCCGTGCCATGGCCCGGGACGTCGCCTTCGATCTGGGCTGTGACGGCCATATCAGCCAGCTGCGCCGCACCCGCGTCGGCGCCTTCGGTGCAGCCGACGCCATCGCCATCTCGGCCCTGCAGGAGATGACCGACAAGGCAGACCTGCTCGCGGCCTTGAAACCCGTCCAGTCAGTCCTGGCCGGCATTCCGGACCTTGCCGTCAGCCCGTCTGACGCAGGCGACCTGCGTCAGGGCCGCACCATCATGCTGCTGCCGCATGTGGTCGAAGCCTGGCGCAGTGCCCGAAACCCCGACGATGAAGACGACCGCCTCGCCCTCGCGACCTGCAACGGCGTGGCCATCGCCTTGGGCGATGTGCGCGCCGGGCATTTCGAGCCGGTTCGCGTGTTCAATGTGCGCGAGGTGCAGGGGGTCTAGGCGTTCTGCGCCGCCAACCCCCTCCTGTCAGCCACCAACCACCCTCCACGCCACCGGCAGGGACTCCGGGCCCAACAGCGCACCCACACGCCGCCCATATCACCCCACCCCCTTCCCAAACGGGCCTAAATCCGCCATAAGCCGCCCCTTGAGGCGAAGATCGCCCTGAATCCCCTGCTGGACGACATCCCGGCACCGGACACCAGGGTCCAGATCCCGCCTCAGACCCCCGCAGCCATGAGGCCGCAAGACTTTGAAACCCCTCGCCTTTTGGCGATATTCATGAAAGAGACCCGATGTCGATTACGGCTGAAAAGAAACAGGAACTGATCCAGAAGTTTGCCATAAAGGCAGGCGACACCGGTTCCCCCGAAGTGCAGGTTGCGATCCTCACAGAGCGCATCAACAACCTGACCGACCACTTCAAGACCAACAAGAAAGACAACCACTCCCGCCGCGGCTTGCTGACCATGGTCGCCACGCGCCGGAAGCTCCTTGACTATGTCAAAGGCAAAGATGAAGCGCGTTACCAAACGCTCATCACGGAACTCGGCATCCGCCGCTAGGTCCGGAAAAACAAGCCCGCCGGGCAATAGGGCCACGGCGGGCTTTTCGTATGCGAAAAGAAAGAAATCGAAATGTTCAACAAACAATCCGTGTCGCTGGAATGGGCGGGACGCACGCTGACAATTGAGACGGGCCAGGTGGCTCGCCAGGCAGACGGCGCCGTTATGGTGACCTATGGGGACACCAAGGTCCTCGCGACCGCATGCTTCGCCAAGTCGGCCAAGCCGGGTCAGGACTTCTTCCCCCTGACCGTCAACTATATGGAAAAATACTACGCATCGGGCCGCATCCCAGGCGGCTTCTTCAAGCGTGAAGGCCGCCCGACCGAGAAAGAGACGCTGACCTCGCGCCTCATCGACCGCCCGATCCGCCCGCTTTTCGTCAAAGGCTTCAAGAACGAAGTCCAGGTCGTCCTGACCTGCATGTCCTATGACCTTGAAAACGATGCTGACATCCTCGGCATGATCGGCGCCTCTGCCGCGCTCGTCCTGTCCGGCGCACCGTTCATGGGCCCGATTGGCGCCGCGCGCGTGGGCTACAAGGATGGTGAATACATCATCAACCCGACCATCGCCGAACTGGAAGAGTCCGATCTCGACCTCGTCATGGCCGGCACCGCCGACGCCGTGATGATGGTGGAATCGGAAGCCTACGAACTCTCCGAAGACGTGATGCTGGGCGCTGTCATGGCGGGCCACGAAGCCATCCAGCCCGTGATCGATGCAATCATCGACCTGGCCGAGAAGGCTGCCAAGGAGCCATTCGAGTTTGAAGCGGAAGACAATTCCGATGCGCTCGCAGCAATTCAGAAGCTGGTCGGCAAAGACCTGTCGGCCGCCTACTCGATGACTGAAAAGCTCGAGCGTCAGGCCGCCGTGGGCGCTGCCCGCGACAGGGCCAAGGAAGCACTCGTCGGCACCGACGACGCTCCCGGCCAGATGACTGGCGAAGCCTTCAAGACTGCGTTCAAGGAAGCTGAAGCCGCCGTTGTTCGCGGCGACATCCTGAAAACCGGCAAGCGCATCGACGGCCGCTCGCTCGACCAGGTTCGCCCGATCGAAGCCATTGTCGGCTTCCTGCCGCGCACGCATGGTTCATCGCTGTTTACCCGCGGTGAAACGCAGGCGATCTGCGTGACCACGCTCGGCACGAGCGATGACGAGCAGTTCATCGACGGTCTCGACGGCACGACCAAGTCCAAGTTCATGCTGCACTACAACTTCCCGCCCTATTCGGTCGGCGAGACGGGCCGTATGGGTGGCACCAACCGGCGTGAAACAGGTCACGGCAAGCTCGCATGGCGCGCGCTCCAGGCTGTCCTGCCTGAACATGCCGACTTCCCTTACACGATCCGCCTTGTGTCCGAGATCACCGAGTCCAACGGCTCGTCCTCGATGGCCACCGTGTGTGGCTGTTCGCTCGCAATGATGGATGCCGGCGTGCCGATCACCCGTCCCGTGTCGGGCATTGCGATGGGCTTGATCAAGGAAGCAGACGGCATTGCCGTCCTTTCCGACATCCTCGGCGACGAAGACCACCTCGGCGACATGGACTTCAAGGTCGCAGGCACCGAAAAGGGCCTGACCTCGCTGCAGATGGACATCAAGATCGCAGGTATCACCAAGGACATCATGAAAACGGCGCTCGAGCAGGCCAAGGGTGGGCGCATGCACATCCTCGCCGAAATGGCGAAAGCCCTCGATACGTCGCGTGACAGCCTGTCGGAAAACGCGCCCCAGATGGAAATCATGAAGGTGCCGACCGACAAGATCCGTGATGTCATCGGTTCCGGCGGCAAGGTCATCCGTGGCATTGTCGAAGAATCCGGCGCCAAGGTGAATATCGACGATGACGGCACAGTGCAGATTTCTGCACTCGACCGCCCAGCCATCGAGAAAGCCATGAAGATGATCCGCGAGATCACCGCAGAAGCCGAGATCGGCGAAATCTACGAAGGCACAGTCGTTGGCCTGAAAGACTTCGGTATCTTCGTGAACTTCTTCGGCCCGAAGGACGGCCTTGTGCACGTGTCGCAAATGGCGAACGAGCGCATTGGCCACCCGAAGGAACTGGTCAAGGAGGGCGACAAGGTCTGGGTCAAGCTCATGGGCTTTGACGACCGTGGCAAAGTCCGACTGTCCATGAAGGTTGTCGACCAGGCAACCGGCAAGGAAATCGAAGGCGCTGACGCCGGCGAATAGACCTACATTTTCTTGTAGTTTCAGGATATGGGCCGTCCCTTTGGGGCGGCCCTTTTTCGTTGCTGCACAACGCGGAATCTGTAGCTCTAAAAGCTACATCTTTCTGTAGTCGGATGAAATTTCATTGACATGGAACTGTCATGAAAGTATTGTGACAGTTATGTTACAGACACGTTACAGATTTATGTCATTGTCGGCGTTAGCCCTTGCGGCGCTCACATTGCCCGCAGCGGCAGTCTCCACTTGCGATCTCGCAGATGGGCTGTCGCTTGATCCTGCAGTCTTCAATCAGGAAGTCAGCGCCTGTTACGACAGCCAGAGCGATTCCAGACAGGGCCTCCGGCTCGAAAACCAGCTGATCGACGCGACTGACCGTGTCCGCGCCGACGACAGCAAGGCTGCGCTCATTCCCCTGGCCTCGCTGGAACAAGCCGCCCGCATTCACGCAATGGATATGGCGGCACGCAATTATGCCGGCCATGCCGACCCGGAAGGCCGTGGCCACCTTGAGCGCGTCCGCATGCTGGACCGCACTGTCCTGATCGGTGCAGCCGGCGCCAATATCGCGATTGTTGAAGGCACCCAGCATGATGCCGACGCCGTATTCGACGCCCTGCGCCGGGATCCCGTTAACGCCGATAACATGACACGAAGCGCCTTCACGCATACGGGTGTCGGCATCGCTGAAGCCAATGGCCGAACCTACATCGTCCAGCTTTTTGCCCGCGTCGATGGCCGCCTGGAAACCCCCCTTCCCGTGCACGTTACCGGAAACGACAATATCCGCGCCACGTTCGAGGAAGCAGGACTCCAGCCCGTGGCGTGGCGTCTGACGTCACCTGCCGGCGACACGATTGCCCGCGGGTATGGCTCCACGATGACCGGCTCTCTGCAGCCTGGACAGCGGGCCTACCTTACCCTTGACGTTGCCCGGAACAATTCAGAATTCTCCATTCGCGGGCCAATCGTCACCGGGCGGTAGAAGCCGCAAATATCCCCTTCTGTCCCGCCCGGCCTCCTTTCAGGGGCCGGGCTTTTCATGTCTGCAGCCAATTCCCCTCGCGAAAGGTTGGAATGCAGGCGGTTTTGGCGCTAAGCAGCGATCATGACGAAACGAAAATCTGCATTCCTCATCGCCATGTCCGGCGGGTCCGGCTCAGGCAAGTCGACGCTGGCAGAAGCCCTGCTTGCCCATCTCGGCCCCGACAGGGCCGTGATGTTTGGCGAGGATGCCTATTACCATCCCATGCGCCACTATGGTGACTACAAGACCGAGGATGAGCGCCTCGAGATCATCGCGGGCGTCAATTACGACGATCCCGCATCGAAGGAAGTCGACCATCTTGTACGTGACCTGAAAGCGCTCAAGGCCGGTCAGGGAATCGACCAGCCGGTCTATGACTATGAACGCCATGATCGCAGCACGAAGACGCGCCGCATCGAGGCTGCACCGATCCTGCTGCTGGAAGGCATCCACGCCCTGTCCATGCCCAAGATCAAGCCACTGATCGACCTGTCAGTCTATGTCGACACGCCGGACGACCTGCGCCTCGCGCGCCGAATCCGCCGCGATGTGATCGACCGTGGCCGCAGCGTCGACAATGTATTGCAGCAGTATCTGTCCACCGTACGCGCCGCGCATTACCGCTGGACCCATCCAGCCAAGTTCGAAGCCGACCTTGTCATCGCCGACGAGGGCCTGCCGGCCTATGGCAATGTCCGCCCGAACGAGGAAGCGATTGAGCGCATGGTCGCGCCCGTGCTTGAACGCCTGCGTTCCGTTGGCGTCCTGGCCGACCGCGCCCCGGTCTGAAGCAGCTCGAGGCTGCACAAAACGCTGGGCGGCCATGCGCGCTCTGGCTAGGCTTGCTTTCATGAGTCGAAACCTGTCCCGATGGCTGACACTCCTCGGCGCCAGCGCGCTCGCGAGCAGCGCAGCGTTCGCCTGCGATCTGCGCCTGTCTGCCCGCGGCGAGACGGCAGCCGACTATGTCGAAACCGTACGCCCCTGCCTCGGAAATCTCCCCAGCGGCTACAAGTTTGATACACGGATGGAGGCCGGCTTCCTCGAGAAGGTCAATTTCGAGCGCACGACCCGCGGCCTCAAACCCCTTGCCCTGCGGCGCGAATTGCTGGCACCCGCACGGTTCCAGAGCCTCGACATGGCCGCCAACCAGTTCTTCGATCACCAGAGCCCGGACGGACGCTCACCGGCAGACCGCGTCACGGCCCTTGACCGCCGCGCCCTGATCCAGCGCTCGGCGGAAAACCTTGCGATGCTCGAAATCGTCAGCGGGCGCTACAATTTCTCGAAAAGCCTGCCGCAGCTCCACCAGAACCTGATGGACAGTCCCGGCCACAGGGCGAACATCCTCAATCCCGATCTCACCCATGTCGCGATTGGTGTCGTGGTGACACGCAACGGCGTCTGGGCGACGCAGGTTTTCCTCAATCTCTCCGGCACGCTCAGCGAGGATGTCCCGCTGCGCATGACGCGCGGCCAGCCCCTCACCGCCACGCCCAGCCTGGGCGAATGGACCTTCCGGCATTTCGAGGCAGGCACACGCGACAGGCGGTTTGCCCCCTTCCGCCACACAGCGCGTGGCGCTGTTGTCCCGGATGGCGTGTCAGGCGATATCGAGCTTGCCGCATTCAGCATCCAGATGGGCGAACGCAAGGACATGATCTATTCGATCCGCCTTGCCGGCCCGACTCTGACCGTTGTGAACTGACAGCAACGATCAACCCATCGTCAGCCGGAAGCCCCGCCCTATTCCTCCGGCAGGTCCGGCACGCCGACCACATGGAAGCCAGCATCGACATGGATCACTTCGCCCGCAATCGAGCGGCCGAGCGGCGAGAGCAGGTAAAGCGCGCAGCCGGCAACACCTTCCATGCTCGTGTCTTCCTTCAGCAGTGACCAGTCACGGCCCGTGCCCATCAGGCTCTTGCCCCCCCGGATACCCGCAAGCGACAGCGTGCGCATCGCGCCTGCCGAAATCGCGTTGACGCGGATGCCCTGCGGCCCGAGGTCACGCGCGGCATAGCGCGTCGATGCCTCAAGCGCCGCCTTGGCAACGCCCATCACATTGTAGGACGGAACGGTCCGTTCCGCGCCGAGATAGGTCATGCACATGATCGATCCGCCATCCGGCATCAGCTCGGCGCCGCGCCGGGCGCAATCGATGAAGGAATAGACCGAGATATCCATCGCTCGCCGGAATCCCTCGCGCGTCGTGTTGGCCACCATCGAGCCCTGCAGCTCGTCCTTGCCCGCAAAGGCAATGGAGTGGACGAGGAAGTCGATCTTGCCCCATTTCGCTTTGATTTCGGCAAAGGCGGCATCCATGCTGGCATCGTCGGTCACGTCCGCCGGGATCATCAGGTCCATGCCAATGCTTTCGACCAGCGGCCGGACGCGCCGCTCCAGCGCCTCGCCCTGATAGGTGAAGGCAATTTCAGCACCCTGCGCCGCCAGTTGCTTCGAGATGCCCCAGGCAATCGAATTCTGGTTGGCAACGCCCATCACGATGCCGCGCTTGCCCTTCATCAGGTCGCCCGTCGGCAGGTTCCAGTCTTCGGCCATCGGGGCCTCCTCTAATATGAATTTTTCTGCCTCACGGGCTAGGCGGGCACGATCAAACCGTCAAGCGTCTCGCCTGCCTTGATCCTCGCTCAGTCGTTCCGAAAGCACCGCGAGCAGGGCTGCCACCCTGTCTGCGTCCTTTGGGCCAAATGTGTTGTCAATCAGCGCGTTGATCTCGGCAAACGGCGCCTGGATGTTCGCGAGTGCCGCCGCGCCCGCGTCAGTCACATGAAGATCCCATGCGCGGGCATCACGTGCACTGCGCGCGCGCCTCAGCAGGCCCAGGGCCATCAGCCGGTTCACCATGGCAGTCACAGCCGATTCATTGAGACCGAGCTGTCCGGCCACCGTGTTTTGCTGCGGCCCGTCCCCGGCCGAAACAATCGACAGCACGGCCGCCTGCGCCGTTGAGATGCCCGCCGCCTGCATCAGCGCCTGGTCAGCCCGCTTCTGCAGGCTATGCGCGGCTACCTGAAGGCGGTGGTAGAATCGGCTGGATCTCGCGGTCATGCGCCTTCTTACCCTACTTGCCATGAGGCGGCCAAGCACATATACTTCACTATTGAAGTATATGGAGAATCGTATGCCAATCATTGACGCCTGGGCCCAGATCACCACCGCACGCATGGCCGAACAGCCCTGGTTGAAGACCTTGCTGAAGTGGACAGGCAAGGAAGGCGATACGCGCCCAGCCACCGTTGAATCGACCCTGGCCGCCATGGATGCCGCTGGCGTCACGATAGCCCTCTTGTCTGCCTGGCACGGCCCCGCAGGCGAGCTTATTTCCAACAGTGAGGTCGAAGAGCAAATATCGCAGGCGCCCGACAGGTTCCGAGGTCTCGCCAGTGTCGACCTTGCTTGCCCGATGCAGGCCGTCCGCGAGATTCACGCACGGGTCGACGGCAAGCGTTTCGTCGGCGTCCGCATCGTGCCCTGGCTCTGGGACCTGCCACCCAATGACAGGCGTTACTATCCCATCTATGCGGCCTGCATTGAGGCGGACGTGCCCTTCTGTACCCAAATCGGCCACACCGGCCCGCTGATGCGCTCGGAAACGGGCCGCCTCATCCCCTATCTCGAAGACGTCATGCTCGATTTTCCAGAGTTGAAAATTGTCGGTGGCCATGTTGGCTTCCCCTGGCTTGAGGAGTTGGTGTCGATGACCGTCAAGTTCGCGAACTTCCATGTCGACACGTCAGCCTATGCGCTGCACCGTCTGCCGCCCGCCTTCGTCACCTGGATGAAGGGCCTCGGTGCCGGCCGGGTCATGTTCGGTACGAACTGGCCGATGCTGTCGCCATCCAAATGCCTTGAGGGCTTGGGGTCGCTCGGTCTGACAGACATGCAGGCAGAGGCCTTCCTGTCAGGTAATGCCAGCCGCGTCTTCAAGCTGTGACGGGTTCGACCCCATCCATGGATCCAGGACTGGTTTCGAGACGGATTAGCCGGACAGGCTAGTCCAGATCCGCCGGGTTCATCAGGCCGACTTTCATGTCGGTCGCCATGTAAACCTGCTTGTCATCGGCAAACACCTTGCCGTTGGCGATGCCCAGCACGAGCCGCCCGCGCTTGACGCGCCGAATGTCGATTTCATAGCGTACCAGCTTGCGTTTCGGCGTGATCTGGCCGGTGAACTTGACCTCGCCGACGCCCAGCGCACGGCCCTTGCCAGGGCTGCCCGACCAGCCGAGCCAGTAGCCGACGGCCTGCCACATGGCATCCAGGCCGAGACAGCCCGGCATCACCGGATCGCCCGGAAAATGGCACGCGAAGAACCAGAGGTCCGGTGTAATATCGAGTTCGCCAATCACATGGCCCTTGCCGAATTCGCCACCGTCCATGCTGATTTCCGTGATCCGGTCCATCATCAGCATTGGCGGAGCCGGCAATTGCGCGTTGCCCGGTCCGAAATAGCCGCCCAGGCCGGACTCTAGCAGGTCCGCCTTGGTATAGCTGGATTTCGGCGTGTGAAAATCATGCGGTCCGGACATGGTCGGGATCTCCTGGAATTGGACGTAACCGCCTAACCACAGTGACCGGCCCGGCTTGTCAACCGCCTGACCCATCCGGATTTACAGACCAGCTTCACCCGTATCGGCGCCCCAGAGCGTCTCGCGTGGTGCCCAGCCATTGAAGCTCTGAACCTCAAGCGCGCACCATGCCACGCGGCATTCGCCAAGCTCCACCAGTACTCCGGCCTCCAGCGAGGCAACGACAGGACTGGCCGCATCAGGGGCCTCGTGCAGCATCGTGGACGATTGCAGCATGGCGGCAGCACCCGCCTCCAGCATGCGCGCATGCACCCAGACTTCGTCGCCCGACGGGTCACGCACGCGGCGCCAGTCCTGGCTTTCCTTGATGATCAGCAGTGGAAGGCCCTTGCGCTCGTAACGCCAGACGACCGGATGCTCCCGGCTGGGTCCGGACCGCCCGTTCACGGCGGCAAATTTCAGCGTTTCAAAGCGCGGCACCGCTTTTCCGGAAAACTGGCTGATGCGTGTGAGTTGCGGACTCTCGGCTGCCGCGAGGCCGCCAAGCGTCAGGATTCCGGAGACGAGAAGGGGTGCCCATTTCATGTGCAGTTTGCCAGACGCGCTGTTGAGGCCCTACCCTGCCACGTCCAGATGAATCGCGCGTAAAACAACAGGCGTTGGCGTTCCGGCATCGCTCTGCTAAGCCCGATAGGAGACATGCAGAGGGGCCACATGCCAACCAAGAAACTGAAGATCGTCGTGACCCGGAAACTGCCCGCTCCTGTCGAGCTACGGATGAAGGAACTGTTCGATACGAGCCTCAATCAGGACGATCATGCCTTTAGCCATGAAGAACTGGTCGAAGCCGTCCAGACCGCTGACGTGCTCGTCCCGACCGTGACCGACCGCATCGACAGCCGCGTGCTCGCACGCGCAGGCGACCAGTTGCGCCTCATCGCCCAGTTTGGCGCCGGCGTCGATAATATCGACGTCCAGAGTGCTGTTCAGCGCGGCATAACCGTCACCAACACGCCCGGCGTTCTGACGGACGACACCGCAGACGTCACCATGGCGCTGATTCTCGCGGTGCCCCGCCGCCTGCATGAAGGGGCGCAGGTCATGGATCAGGGGCGATTCGATGGCTGGACGCCAACCTGGATGATGGGGCGGCGCCTGGCCGGCAAACGCCTCGGCATCATCGGCATGGGCCGGATTGGCCAGGCGGTCGCCCGCCGCGCCAAGGCCTTCGGCCTGCAGATCCACTATCATAACCGCAAGCCGGTCAGCCCGCGCACCGAGGAGCTTCTCGAAGCCACCTATTGGGACAGCCTCGACCAGATGCTGGCCCGCATGGACATCGTGTCCATCAACTGCCCGCATACGCCGGCGACATTCCACCTGATGAATGCCCGCCGCATCGACCTCATGAAACCGGAAGCCTTCCTGATCAACACGGCCCGCGGCGAAGTGATCGACGAAGCTGCCCTCGCCCGCGCCCTCAAGTCAGGCAAGCTGGCCGGTGCCGGGCTGGATGTGTTCGAACGCGAACCGGCCGTGAATGAAGATCTGCTCGGCCTGCCGAACGTCCTGCTCCTGCCTCACATGGGCTCGGCTACAATCGAGGGGCGCACTGAAATGGGCGAAAAGGTCATCATCAATATCAAGACCTTCGCCGACGGGCACCGCCCGCCTGACCGCGTGATCCCGGCAATCCTCTAGCCGCGCAGCTTGAGGGCAAGTCCGAGGAATGGCGTCGCCAGTGCCGCCACGATTCTGTCGGCAGGCCCGCTGGCAAACTTGCGGAAATAGCGCGCAAGACTCCTGGCTTTGTGGGCTTGTACGACAGCGGACGGCGCATCCGATGTTGATCCATAGTGAAGCGCGCCTGCGAGCGGCTGGTAGATGACATGCCCTCCCGCTGCGATCACGCGGCGGCAAAGGTCCACATCCTCGACATGTAGGAAATAGGCCTCGTCGAACCCGCCGATCCGGCGAAAGGCCGTCCGGTTCATCAGGAAGAAGGCGCCCGATACCGCCCCGACCTGTATCGGCCCCGCCGGGGCCGGATCTGTCTCAAGCGTCCATTTCCCAAGGCCCAGCGCCCGCCAGATCGTCAGCGTGTTGCGGCGGCACCCGCGCTCCTCGCGTCCGCGCACATCGAAAATCTTGCCACCGACGAGCACCGGGTTAGCTTCGCCCTCCTGCGCCGCCAGGAGTGGCCCAATGGAGCCGCGCCGGATCACCGCATCCGGGTTGATGACCAGGAGAAACGCGCCCAACGCGCTCGCAGCGCCTTGATTGACGGCCGTGCCAAAGCCCGGATTGTCGCCCGACCGGATCAGCCGCGCCTTGTCTGTGCGGGCAACAAATGCATCCAGCCAGGCCTCGGCATCCGGCGGATTGCCATTATCCACCACAATGATCTCCGAGACGTCCGGATCTGACTTCAGCGCGTAAAGGCACTCATGCAGGCGCGGGCCGGTATGATACGACACGACGATCGCCGAAACTGTCGCCAGATCGCTCACAGCGACGCCCTGTTGCGGCGTGACAGAAGGATGATCGCGCACGCGGCAAGCACGACACTGGCCCAGAAGGAATCGTTCCAGACGCTATAGGAAAAGCTGAACAGGCTCGCGACGACGCCGACAAGACCCGCAATCGCATACCTGACGTCCGGCCGCAGCGTCTTCGGCATCGGCAGGCGGAACGCGATCAGAACCAGCGTCAGCCCTGCCAGCACCGCGCCGACCACACCTGTCTCGGCCCATATTTGCAATGCCATATTGTGCGGATGCCCTGGAACCACCGGATAGGCAGCCCAGAAGTCCGGCAGCTGGGCCAGCCACGCGGGATGATCGGAATAGGTATCACGCCAGGTCTTCGACGCGGCCACGCCATGGCCGGTCAGCGGCTTCTCCACCGCCTTGCCGATCACCAGCTCCCATGACCACGCACGCGACTGGAACGAGGCCGGCAGCTCGACGCCCATCTTCCGCATCATGTTGATTGCGGTGCCGATCAGGACAGGCGCCGCTGCGACATAGCCAGCCATCAGGCTGATCAGCCAGCGATAGCCGGTTTTCGGTGCCAGCCAGACGATGAAGCCCGCCAACAGCATGAACCCGATCCCGATCAGCGCTGAATCCGAACCATTGAGCACCACAATGATGGCCGCCGCCAGTACCATGGCCGCGGCGATGCCCTTCCAGCGCCAGCCCGGCCGTACCGCGATATAGGCCGCAAGGATCGGCAAAACGATCAGGAACGCGTTCGCGTTGCGCGCGATGTTCTGAAAACCCTTGGCCTGTTCCATCGGGTCGGCGCCATAGACCATCGCCACCACCTGATGCCCGAACACCGCGCTGACCGCGAGCACCAGCCCCTGTACCGCAAACGCCCCCAGCATGACCCGCGACGATACCTGCGCCGTACCGCTGGCGATGCGCAGAGCGCCGGCCACTGCCAGCATGCCAAACAGGGTCGTCAGCACGATCCGTACGCTCGACGCACGGATTGCGAAATCCCCTTCCAGAAGGTTCCCGGAAATCAACCCGCGCGTTGCCGGCGACCAGGTCTCGCTGATCGCCGCCCACCCGACGAAGGCCAGCGCCATCAGGGCATAGATGGCAGGCGGCATTTTCGGCCGCGCCAGCGCCAGCGCGGGCAGCGCCGTGATCGCCAGCAAGGGCCCATAGCCCTGGGCACCCAGCAGCCCGATAACAGGCCAGAGCACGAAGGCAGCGGCAAGAATGGGCGCATAGGACATGGCCCGCACTCTGTCGCCAACCTCCGGACTTGTCACCAGACCTTGCTCACTCAGCGCGTTTGAGATCTGGCGCGAGCGATTCCTGCACCAGGGCCACACATGCCTCGTCCAGACCCATCATCTGCTGTCCCTGGCTGCCAAGGCGGCGGAGCGCCAGTGTGCGCTCCTCGGCCTCCCGGCCGCCCACGACGGCAATGATGGGCACCTTCTGCACGGAATGTTCGCGGACCTTGTAATTGATCTTCTCATTACGAAGATCCGTCTCAACCCGCAGCCCCGCCTTGCGCAACGCAGCGGCCGCTTCCAGCGCATAATCATTGGCCGCGTCAGTAATGGCTGCGACCACGACCTGGACCGGCGAGAGCCAGAGCGGGAAGGCCCCGGCATAGTTCTCGATCAGGATACCCATGAATCGCTCGAACGTGCCGAAAACGGCCCTGTGCAGCATGACCGGGCGGTGCTTGGCGCCGTCAGACCCTGTATATTCCGCGTCAAGGCGGTCTGGCAGCACATAGTCGAGCTGGAACGTGCCACATTGCCATGTCCGGCCAATCGCATCCGTCAGGTGGAATTCCAGTTTCGGGCCATAGAAAGCCCCCTCGCCTTCGGCGATCTCGAACTGCATCCCCGCCGCCGTCAATGCATCTGCCAGCGCCTTTTCGGCCCGGTCCCATGTCGCGTCCGATCCGGCCCGCATGTCAGGGCGCGTTGCCAGCTTGTAGGAAATCTCCGACAGGCCGAAATCCCCATAGACGCGCTCGAACAGCTTCAGGAAGCGCAGCGTCTCGTCGGCAATCTGGTCTTCGCGGCAGAAGATGTGCGCATCGTCCTGCGTCATCTGGCGGACACGCATCAGGCCGTGCAGGGCGCCGTGAGCCTCGTTGCGATGACAGCAGCCAAACTCGGCCATGCGGATAGGCAAGTCGCGATAGGAGCGCTGCCCGTTCTTGAATATCTGCACATGTGCCGGGCAGTTCATCGGCTTGAGCGCCATCAGGTCGCTATCGCCCGTCAGAATTGGGCCCTCTTCGTCCGTTGAGGGAATCTCGTCCGGCACAACGAACATGTTCTCGCGGAATTTCGACCAGTGCCCTGACTGCTCCCAGAAGACCGAGTTCAGTAATTGCGGCGTCTTCACTTCGACATAGCCATCCGCATCCTGCTGACGGCGGATATAGGCCTCCAGCTGGCGCCAGATCATGAAGCCCTTCGGGTGCCAGAAAACCGAGCCCTGCGCTTCCGGCTGGAAGTGGAACAGGTCCAGCGCTGCACCGACCTTGCGGTGGTCGCGCTTCTCGGCCTCTTCAAGGCGCACCAAGTGGGCTTGGAGGTCCTTCTCATTGGCCCAGGCCGTGCCATACATGCGCTGCAGCATCTCGTTCCGGGAATCGCCGCGCCAATAGGCCCCGGCCAGCTTCATCAGCTTGAAGGCCTTGGGCAGCTTACCCGTCGAAGGCAGGTGCGGCCCGCGGCACAGGTCGAACCAGTCGCCCTGGCGGTACAGCGTGATGTCCTCGCCCGGCGGGATGATATCGTCGATGATCTGGGCCTTGTAGTCCTCGCCGATCCGCCTGAATTCGGCGATGGCCGCGTCTTTCTCCCAGACCTCGCGCTCGATCGGGTAATCGGCATCGACGATCTCGCGCATCTTGGCTTCGATCTTGTCGAAGTCTTCCGTCGAGAAAGGCGTCTCGCGGGCAAAGTCATAATAGAATCCGTCATCAATCACGGGTCCGATCGTCACCTGCGTGTCGGGGTAGAGCGCCTGGACGGCCTGCGCCAGCACGTGGGCGGCATCGTGCCGGATCAGCTCGAGCCCTTCGGCATCATTCGGCGTCACGATCTCGACGCGCGCATCGCCGTCCAGCGGACGCATCAGGTCGCGCAGTTCGCCATCCACGCGGGCGGCAATCGCCTTCTTGGCAAGGGAGTTTGAAATGGAACTGGCGACGTCGAACGGGCTCGCGCCCTCGGCAAATTCTCGCACCGATCCATCGGGCAGGGATACTTTGATCATGTTTCAGTCTTCTTCAGCGGTCTGGCGCACGGGGCGCGGCAAAGTCTTGTCCGGAAAGGCCTGCCTGCGGCGGTCTGCTTAACGCGAGTTCACCGAAAATCCCACCCCAATTGCGGGGCAGATTGCATCAGGCCGGGCGGCCGGGTCGAAGGGAGTTTTTTGCGGGTACATGAATCCCAGGCGCGCTTACGGCACCGCCTGCGGGGTATCATGCACCCCGGCGGGTTCGCGTGGTCAGGCCGCTGGGCAGCTGGAGACGGATCGAACGTGTCATCGGCCGGGCTTATGTCACGCTTCCGGAAGGTTTTCAACTTGTTGCTCTGGCAAGGGCCGGCCGCCCGATTTCCAGTCACCATAGCGCCAAGGCTGCCACGCTGGCACGTCAGGCTTGAAGACCGGCGCAGGATCATGCCCGAAACTGCCGCCGGGCCGGCACCGGATGAACCGGGCAAGGGCCATCCACCCGCCTGCCCACCAGCCATGACGGGCAACACATTCCGCGCCGTATTCGCTGCAGGACGGCTTGTGCTGGCAACGGGCACCGGCGGCATAGAAAATCCAGGAAAAGCTGAGCTTGTAGACGCGCAGCAGGCCATAGACAGCCTTTCGGCGAACCCCTGCCATCGTCAGCCCGCTATCGCGGGCGCAAGGCCACGCGCCACACGTGCCCGCTCAATGGCTGCCACTGCCGCTTCGAAGGCCAGAAGCGTACTTGTATGGCGCGGAGGATAATCGGCAACAGGCTCCAGATGGCGCAGCTCCCAGAACCGGCCTTCGGGTGGCGGGCCGCCCTCTTTCAGCATCTTCTTCATGGCGTCTCGCGCCGCGATGACTTCTTCAACCGATGCCCCGACGGCGTATTCTGACAGGATCGCGGTAGCAGCCTGCCCCAGCGCGCAAGCTTTCGGGTCCACCGCAATCGCCGCGATATGATCGCCGGCTGCATCCAGAATGATCTCAACCTTCACGGTCGATCCGCACACGCGCGACACTTTCAGCACAGAGGCCTCGGCGCCATCGAGGGTGCCGAGATGCGGAATGTTGGCCGCAAGTTCCAGGATACGGTTGTGGTAAAGCTCGCTCATCGCCCGCAAAGATGGACCCGGCCCGGCCCATTCGCAAGCTGGTGCATCAGGCCCAGGTAAAAAGAGGCCGTCCTCGATCCAAGGATAGAGAACGGCCCGAGAGAGATGGGTGCATTGAAACGGGGGTTCTAATCCCGAGGACTAATTGATCCCATGCGCCGGCCTGAAGGGTCAATTTAACGATCAGACAGAAACCCCGTGACGCGCAAAAAAAGGGTCTCCCGACAAATCGGAAGACCCTAGTTGGATGATTACCGCTCGGCCCGGATTGACGACAACCAGGCCCGGTCGGGAGGTGGAACGCGCCTTCTACACATGACAAGCCGAAGATCAGGTTCGCACCTGCATGCGAATTTCGACGAAATTTGCCTCGTTCCTACACCCGGCGCCAGGTCGACCCGGACGGCCCGTCCATGATCTCGATACCCTCTGCCGCCAGCGCATCGCGAATCCGGTCCGCCTCGGCCCAGTCACGCGCCGACCGCGCATCGATCCGGGCCTGCACGAGGGCGTCAATGCGGGCATTGCCATCGGCATCGGCGCCCTGCTCCCAATCCTTGGGCGTCTTTGTCAGCAGGCCCAGCAGCGCGCCCGCCGCCAGCAGGTTCGCTCTGGCGTTCGCCATGGCGTCATGATCCTTGTGATCGGCCGCCGTGTTGGCCTCGCCCGCAAGGCGCGACAATTCGGCCAGGGCTTCGGGCGTGTTGAGGTCGTCGGACAGCGCCTTCAGCACCCCCCTGTCACGCGCCTCACCCCCCTCTTCACTCCATACGCGCCGCAATGCGCCGTACACACGGTCAAGCGTGGTCTTGGCCTGTTTCAGCAGGTCTTCGTTCCAGTCCAGCGCCGCGCGATAATGCCCGCTCAGCATGGCAAATCGCACCACTTCGCCCGGCCACGCCTTCAGCAGGTCATGCATGAGCACGACATTGCCGAGCGATTTCGACATCTTCTCCCCGCCCATGTCGAGGAAGCCATTATGCATCCAGTAATTGGCCATCACCTGGCCATGCGCGCATTCGGACTGGGCAATCTCGTTCTCATGGTGCGGGAACTGCAGGTCGATCCCCCCGCCATGAATATCGATCGTCTTGCCAAGGTGCTTTGCCGCCATGGCCGAGCATTCGATATGCCAGCCGGGCCGGCCCCGGCCCCACGGGCTGTCCCAGATCGCATCGTCCGGCTCGCCCGGCTTGGCGAATTTCCACAGCGCGAAATCAGCCGGATCGCGCTTGTCGGAATCAATTTCGACCCGGGCGCCGGCTTCATTGTCTTCCGGCCTGCGCCCCGAAAGCTTGCCGTAATCCGGCATCGAGTTGACCGCGAACCACACGCCCTGCTCGCCGACATAGGCGTATTTCTTGCGCACCAGTTTCTCGATCATCTCGATCATTTCCGGTACATGCGCCGTTGCCCAGGGCTCGATCGTGGGCGCTGCGACGTTTAGCGCCGCGGTATCGTCATTGTAGATTTTTGCGAACTTCCGCGCGATCAAGGCGATCGGCTCGCCCGTCTCCACCGAGGCGGTGATGAGCTTGTCTTCGATATCGGTGATATTGCGTGCATACACGATGGCATTGGCGCCATACTGGCTCGCCAGGACCCGCCGCAGCACATCAAACACGATGGGCGGCCGGGCATTGCCGATATGGGCGTAGTTGTACGGCGTGGGGCCGCAGACATAGAGCGTGATGCGGGCCGGATCTTGCGGTTCAAATACGCGTTTCGCGCGCTGTGCGGTGTCATAAATGCGGAGAGTCATGGGAAATCGGGCTCGAACGGGGAAAATGGAACTGAAATGGCCCTTCTGGATGGGCGAGATGCCCTAATGGGCGCTTGTTGCCTTAACAACAACAGCCTTTAGGCAATCTGCACGCGTGCCGGTTCATGTCCATTCCGGCGCCATTATCACCCGGCCGCTTGCCGGGCAATGAAATATCCGACATCCGTTTACTCCGCGTCACCGTAGAAATCTCTGGAAACAGCGCAATCTCGCGCCTATCTTCAACTTTATCGCCCTGAGGGTATCAACTCGGGCGGGCGTTAAGTCCGGGCAGGGGGCCATCCGGTTTCCCAGACCAAGCCTCGGCTCGACCTCCGTCCCTCAGTCGAAGGACACTTAATCATGGCCATGGATGCCATCACTCCCAAGAACGACCTGTCTCGCGGAGAACCCCTGGTTCGCCCCACTGTGCAAGAGGCTGAAGAAGCCGTCCGCACGCTCATTGCATGGGCGGGTGACGATCCACGCCGCGAAGGCCTGCTCGACACGCCCAAGCGCGTCGTCAACGCCTATAAGGAGTGGTTTGCCGGCTATGATGAAGACCCGGTGAAATATCTCTCACGCACCTTTGAAGATGTTCAGGGCTATGACGACATTGTCATCCTGCGCAATATCGACGTGGAGAGCCATTGCGAACACCACATGGCACCGTTCATCGGCAAGGCCTTCGTGGCCTACAAGCCTTCTGATGCTGTTGTCGGCATTTCGAAGCTTGCCCGCGTGGTCGAGATATTCGCCAAGCGCCTCCAGACGCAGGAAACCATGACGGCACAGATCTGTGATGCGATCACCGAAAGCCTCGCGCCAATGGGCACCGCCGTCCTGATTGAAGCCGTCCATGAGTGCATGTCGACACGCGGCGTGCACCACAAGGATGTCACCACGGTCACGACCCAGTTCACTGGCGTCTTCAAATCCGACGCTGACCTGCGCAACCGGTTCCTGCGCGCTGCCAATCAATAGGCGTGCCGGGACAGCAGCTGCGTCAGACGTGATACCGAAGGAGGCGCTCGTAAATCGCGAGCGCCTCCTTTTCTATTCCGGCATCCTCACCGTCTAGGACCGGCAAGGGCCCCGGCGCATCGCCAAACCCTTCGGACTTCCAGACGGCATCATACCAATGCGGCGCCCAGGCGCCGTCTTCCGGTTTCGGGCCGGGCTGCCAGGCCAGCATGCCCTCATCCCATGGAATCTCCAGCGCGCTGCATAGGCGCGCCAGGACCGCATGCGGATCGGCGAGCACGCGGTCCGAATCAATCACCGGCGGCAGTTTGCCGGTACGCGCCCGCATCTCGTCAAACAGCCGGGCCTGCTGCGGGAACCCGATGGCTTCCAGACTCACATCATCCATTTTCCGGGCATAGGAGGCAATCACCCGTGCCGGATGCCGGATAAGGAATGCATGGTCACACTGCGCGGCCCAGTCGAGCGGGAATTCCGGCAGCATGTGATGCGTCATGTGCTTCTGGAATTGCACGGCCGCGCCGCCCGGCAACGGGGCAAGCAGGCGTTCTGCCACGCCGCGCGGATCGTTCGGCTGGCTCGCCAATATCTCCGCCTGCATGGGGTGGGTCACGCCTGCGGCAACCAGCCAGGCCGCGTAGAACGGTTCGTCCACGGCAGTGCAATCGGCCCGCGCGCCGAAGCTGCGCATCATCGTGGTCGACATGTTGCGCGGCCCTGACCACATCGCAATCCGGCGGATCGGAGTCATGTGATCGGTGTCAGGCTGTTGGCGGCAAGTTGTTTGTAGAGCGTGCTGATGCGCTGGCTCATCGGGCCACCGACATGCTCGATCGTCCGCCCATCGACTTCACGCACCGGTGTCAGCCCCGCAAACGTGCCCGTGATAAAGGCCTCGTCGGCCGAGTAGACATCAAACAGCGAGAAGCGCTTTTCAAAGACCGGGATACCGGCCTCGCGGCAGACCCGGATGATGTTTCCCCGCGTGATGCCGCCAAGGCAGTAATCCGGCGGACTGGTCCACACTTCGCCGTCCCGCACGATGAAGAAATGCGTCGAGTTGCATGTCGCGACAAAGCCGGCCGCATCCAGCATCAAGGCCTCGTCGGCGCCGGCCTTGTCGGCCTGGATGCACGCCAGGATACAGTTGAGCTTGGAATGTGAATTCAGCTTCTGGTCCTGCTCGGCCGGGCCCGTGCGGCGCTGGTGGACAGTGAAAAGGGTCACCCCCCGGGCAAGGATTTCCGGCACAGGTGTCTTGTATTCCGGAATGATCACGATGGTCGGCTTGCCGATGGTGAAGCGTGGCCCCTGATAGGGCGTCTTCTTGATCCCTCGCGTCACCATCAGGCGGATATGCACACCATCCGTCATGCCGTTCGCCTTCAGGCAATCCATCAGGCGCGCGGTCAATTCGTCCTTTGTCAGGCCGATGTCCATGTCGATTGTCTTGGCACCGGCATAGAGGCGTTTCAGGTGTTCAGGCAGGAAAGCAACGCCGCCATTTGAAACGCGCAGACCCTCCCACACGCCATCACCGAGAATGTAGCCGCTGTCGAAAACCGAAACGACCGCCGCGTCACGGTGCTTCATGTCACCGTTCACCGAGATCAGCACATCGGCATTTCGCGGGTCGGCGACATAGTCATGAACGCCGTGAGCTTCTTCCTCGATCACGCCTGTTCTCCAAAAGGTTGTTCCAGCCATTCGACGATATCGGCGACGACCGCGTCTGTCCCCGGCTCGTCGATGATCCAGTGCGCATTGTCGGGATATTCGAAGAAATCACCCGGTACGGGCGCGCGGGCATATTTTTCGCCCACCTTGCGGACAGCCCGGGCCAATGTCGCCCGGTCCTGGGACGCGGCAATAGTGAGTGTGGGAATCGCCACGAGCCCCTCATCGACTTCAATCCCGTCAGTGAGGTCGCCGTAAACCTTGCCGGAATCAAACCGCGCCCGTGCGTAGATTTCCTCATGGCGGCGCCTTGGAACACGGTTCAGGACGCCAAACCGGAAGCCGGACCGCCAGACCTTGTAGGCCCGCTTGCGGTTGCGCGTCAGAAGGATGTTCAGGAATGTATAGGCGACGGAAAGGCTGACTTCCGCGCACTCCTTTGGCTGGGCCGGGGTCAAGAATACGGCCTGCGACACGACGCCCTTCTCGGCCAGGCATTGCGCGATCAGTCCGCCCATGGAATGCCCGATGACCGCAGGCTTGGCACCAGTGTCCTTCTCGATTTTGCGGGCAGCCTCCACCATGGCGGCGACATAATCGTCAAACCCGAGATCCGGCAGGGTCGCGGGCGGATCGTCGAGTGTCCGCTGGTCCGGAAACAGGGTTGGCGCCTCGCAATCCCAGCCTGCAACCTCAAAACCGGGACGCATGCGGTCCCAGGCGTCGCCGCCGCAACCGACGCCATGAATCATCAACAGCGATTTCGGCATTCAGCCCTCCGTCAGCCCTGTGCGATCTTGCCGCCGTGCACAGGTTCGGTCCAGCGTTCAAACCGCTGAGCCACTTCGGAATAGACGAGACGCTTGAACGGAACAACCAGCGCCGGGGTTTCTTCCAGCGGAGCCCAGCGCCAGGCATCGAATTCCGGTGTGTGCCGGTCGAGGCGTACATCGCTGTCAGATCCCTTGAAGCGGAAGGCAAACCATTTCTGGCGCTGTCCGATATATGGTCCCGGCAGACGCTTCTTCAGGTCAGGCGGGAAGTCGTAATACAGCCAGTCCTCGGTCTCCTCGAGCACATCGACCAGCTTTTCGGGAACGCCGATTTCCTCTTCCAGTTCGCGCAGCGCGCCATCACGGGGCGATTCGCCCTTGTCGACGCCGCCCTGCGGCATCTGCCACTGAAAGGCGCCGCGGCCATTGATGCGCCGGCCCACAAAGACGTGCCCCGCCTTCGAAAAGAGGGCGAGCCCGACATTGGGACGATAGCGTTCAGGATCCAGGATGGACGTTTTCACCCGGCAGGGTTTACAGGAGCCTTCGCGGTGCTGCCAGTGCCGTTGCGGTCATCATTGACGAATTCCGCAGGCGTGGTGCCAACCAGAGCAGAAACAGGCGCGAGCAGGATGCCCTTCTGGCCGAGTTCGCTGGTCCAGATCTTTGCCATCTCGATGGTGATCGGGAACGCATAACCCGCCCCCATCGCGGCGCCGGTTGCCTTGGCCCGCGTCTCAAGCTCCAGGAGCTGGAGATTGATGTCATCGGCCGTCAGTTTGGTGTCGATCGGCGCGGATGCCTTGACATAGCGCACGCGTGTCGCATCGGCGACCGTGTCGAAACTTGCCTCTTCAAGGCTGCCATCCTCGACCAGGGCCACGCCCCGGTCGCTCAGCGCCTGCAGTACGGGCCGGACAGCTTCTGCGTCACCCGAGAATTTGGAACCTTGATAGTTGATCACCCCGAAATAGCCCGACGCACGTCCCAGCAAAGTGTTGAGCCGCGCGACATTGACCGACGCATCCTTGCCGGCCAGCAGCGTCTGCGGGTGCATTTTCATGCGCCCATAGTCGAAATTCTCCATCGGCAGCTCGATCAGCACTTCATGTCCCGACGCACGCGCGCGGTCGATCCAGTATTGCAGGCGCTGCGCGTCCGGCGCGAAGGACAGCGTCACTTCGGGCGGGAGTTCCTCGATGGCCGATTTCGTATGCGTGGCATTGATGCCAAGGCCGCCGACCACGAGCGATACAACCGGCTGCTGACCAGGGTTGGCGAAGGGACGTGCATAGGCGTCAGCCGGCGCGCGGCCGTCAGGGGCAATACGCGGCAGGCGCACACCATTGACTGTCTCCGACATGCCCGAGATCGGCGCGGTATCCAGCGACACGATCGCGGTTACCTCGCCATAGGATTCACCAGGCTTGACCAGCTTGCCATTGATCCGCACGCCAACACCGGCAGCGTCAGCCACAGCGTCGTCCGACGGGCCGCCTGTTCCGGTCACCCCGGGTGCGTCAGCATAATCGACGCCAAGGCTCGGTTCGTCGCCGCTTTCAACTTCGGGATAGCCATCATCGCCCAGTGTCGCGATCATGGCCTGATCGGCTCCCTCGGTCTTGAGACGGGTCTTCAGCGTCGGCCTGGCATCGTCCACCACTTCGAACAGCGCGAGCTGCTGGCGCGGACCAGCCGCTGACGGATCACCGGAAAACTGGATGCCTGCACCGAGGGCTCCCGCCAACCCACCAAACACCAGCAGGCTCAAGCCTGCATGGACAATTCCGGTGCGAAGGGGAGACGGCTCAGCGTCCCTCCGATATGGCATGCGGCGACCTCATGTAATCAACAAATAGGATCCTGAAGGACCAAGAATGCGGCAATCTGGTTAACAGACTACAAACACAGCTTAACCTGCGCGGCGGAAAGCACTGGCAGTCACAGTCCCTTCACGCAGCATGTCGACTGCGCGCTCCAGCTGGTAATCCTCACCCTCGTAGCCTTCGGGCGGCTGCTCATCCGGCAAGGTGACTTCATGCCGCTTTTCGCCGTCTTCATTGGCCAGGGCATGCGGCAGGTCCGCTTCCGACCAGCGCTTGATCCTGGCCAGTTCTTCCTCGGTCAACCGCGTCTGGGTGATCTCGATATCGGGATCGATGCCTAGCGCCTGGATCGAACGACCGGATGGCGTGTAATAGCGTGCGGTCGTCAGGCGGATCGCCCCGCGATCGGCGCCAAGCGGGATCACGGTCTGGACCGATCCCTTGCCGAAACTGGTCGTGCCGATAATCGTCGCCCGGCCACGGTCCTTCAGGGCACCGGCCACGATTTCAGATGCGGACGCTGAACCGCCATTGATCAGCACGATGATCGGCACGCCCTTGAACACCTCGCCTGTGCGGGCATTGTAACGCTCGATGTCGGCAGAGCGGCGGCCCTGCGTCGAGACGACTTCGCCGCCCGACAGGAACACGTCGGACACGGAAACGGCCTGGTCCAGCAATCCGCCGCCATTGTTGCGCAGGTCGATGATCAGGCCTTTTGGACGGTTGCCCGTCGCCTTGGAGATGCCTTCGATGCCTTCTTCGAGCAGCAGCGTCGTGCGCTCGTTGAAACTGGAAATCCTGAGATAGCCGATATCGTTTTTCTGCATTTTCCAGGTAACGGATTTCTGCTCGATTACTTCACGTGTCAGCGTCACATCGAACGGGTCTTCTCCGGCACGCAGGATCGTGATGACAATATCCGTTCCCGTTTCGCCGCGCATTTCCTTGACGGCATCATTCAGCGTCTGGCCGATAATCGGCGCGCCGTTGATGGCCGTGATCAGGTCGCCGCTCTGGATGCCGGCGCGGCTGGCAGGCGTATTGTCCATCGGCGATATGACTTTGACGAAACCGTCTTCCATCGTCACTTCGATGCCAAGGCCGCCATATTCGCCGGATGTCTGCACCTGCATCGAACGGAAGTCGTCAGGATTGAGATAACCGGAATGCGGGTCCAGCGAGGTCAGCATGCCATTGATCGCGGATTCCATCGCGGCCTTTTCGTCGACTTCCACGACATAGTCCTGACGGGCGCGGGCGAGGATCTCGGCGAACAGTTCCAGCTGCTGATACGTCACCATCCGCGGATCGGCCGGCTTCTCCTGCGGCCATGCGAAGGCGGAAAATCCAACCGCTGCGCCGCCCAGTACAATCCCGAGCGCGGCGCCTGTCAGCAGTGAACGCATATTCCAATCCTCCATCATCGTGACCTCATTTGCCACTCGATAACCATTGTGCCGGATTCATCACCTTGTCGCCAAGCCTTAATTCCATATTCAGCTGCGGCGCAGGTTCAGCGCGGTCAGGCATCCGCCCGACAGGCTCATTCGCAGAAACTGATTGGCCTTCAGTGACATAGATCCGGCTCATGCCTGTCAGAATAACATGGTATCCGTCGCTTGTGCGCAAAATTAACATTGATCCATAGCTGCGAAATGGCCGTGCGTACTCAACTTTGCCGCCGATCGGCGCCACCACCTGGGCCGCCTGCCGGGTCGCAAACGTGATCCATTCCGTCTTGCCGCCGGTCGGCATCTTGTCACCGAATCCGAAGATCACATCGCCGGCAGCCGGCTGGATCAGCGCGCCGAGGGCCGCCGCGCCCAATGGCCGCGATGCCGGTGCAGGCTGAACCCTCTGTGCCGGCGGTTTCGGACGCGATACCGACGTTGTCGCTGATGCCAGCTTCGGCCTCAGCGCGGGCTTCATGCCCGGCGCCGCCGGGGCATCCGATTCAAGTGCCGCCAGCAGTTCGCGCAGCGTTTCCGCTTTCTGCCCCAGAGTGTCGGCGCGTTGGCGCAGCACGTCGATATCCCCGGCAATATCTTCGAAGCTGCCGCGCTTGACTGCGGCCAGCCGTTCAATCTCCACACGCTTGACCGCAAGCGTTGCTTCGGCTGCCTCCAGCCGCGCCCGCTCCCCCCGGATCTGACGCTCGAGCAGGTTCAGTTCGTCGATTTCCCCGGAAAGGTCATCGGCCCGCGATGCCAGCCGCGGGGTCGTCTGGCTCATCAGGATCGCCCGGCGAACGGCCGTGTTCGCCTTGCCCGGCGAGACGATCAGTGCGGGCGGCCTGCGGCGGTTGGAGGCGGCCAGTGCCGCCAGCAGGTCTTCCAGCGCCTGCCGGTCAACCAGCAGGTCTTCCTGGGCCACCGCCCGGCGTGTGCCGAGATCGATCAGGGCCTTCTCCGAAGCAGCGGCCTGTTCTTCACGGCGCCGGGATTCCATGGCGGCAGAGATCAGCTTGCTGTCGATCTGTCGCAGGTCCATTTCGGTTTCTTCGCCTGCGGCCTGCAGCGCCTCCAGCCGCATGACTGCGGCCTGGCGCTCGGCTTCCAGCGCGTCCAGCTCTTCTCGCGTGAACGTCGCCGGCGCTGCCGCGATCAGGGCAAAGGCGGCACAGGACAAGAGAAGCGGGCGAAGGACGGGGCGCATGACCTGCATACATGCCATGCTTGCATGACCTGGATATTAACCGGGCTCGCGCAGCAGCGGTTCGATCCGGGACAATTCGTCAGAGATCAGCGCACAAATGAGGTGATGGCGCGACACATCGAACGCAGGGTATGCCAGCAGCACGTGCCGGACGATGTCCAGCACCCTCTGGCACCCCTTTGCCACCCCCTCCCCCTCACTCATCCCCAGCCCGTGCACCACCGTATTGCGATAGGCCACCAGATGCTCGATCTGGCGAACCGCCGAACCCGTCATCTCCACGCGCTCGGGCACATTCAGGTACTCGGCCGATCTCGCCCGGCGCAGCAACAGCGCCACAGGGGCAAACCGGTCGGGACTGGACGGATCTTCAACGTCCGCGTCCTGTGCAGTCTCATAGCCGCTCAAGGCCGTCACGAGCGCCCCCTGCAACGCGATCACCATGCCAACGGCGGCCCAGCGCCATCGCGCGCCATCTTCGCGCACGCCAGACAGTTCCCGCTGCACCATGCGCAGCGATTCATGCACGGAATCCAGGCTGGCGGCGATCCGTCCCGCGCGGTTCGGCATGCCTACTGGTCGTCAGTCTCGGGTGCGGCGACCTTGCGGAAATCCCAGTCCGTTGCGGCCGCGAGATAGGTCAGCGCGGCATAGGCTGCGACGTTCTGCCGGAACGCATCAGGCTCGATCTTGTCAAACGTGTCATCCGGCGTGTGATGCAGGTCAAAATAGTCCGTTCCATCCTGGTCCGGCTCCAGAACCGGCACACCGGACGCATGCAGGACCATGATGTCCGGGCCGCCCCTGCCGCCGTTATCCCCCGCGATGATTCCAAGCGGCGCCACCACGCTTTGCATCGCGGCGGCATAATCCAGCGCGCCCTCCCCGAAACCGCTGGTCAGGCGCCAGATCCGGCCGGCACCGAAGTCGCTTTCAGCAGCCAGCACATGCTTGTCCAGCTCCTCGGCGTGCGCCGCAGCATAGGCCCGCCCGCCAAACAGGCCCACTTCCTCCGACCCGTAAAGCACGACCCGGATCGTGCGCCTGGGCTTTTGCGGCAATTGCTGGATCAGGTTGGCCGCCGCCACCACGATCCCGCACCCGGCCGCATCGTCGATTGCGCCAGTGCCCAGGTCCCAACTGTCGAGGTGGCAGCCAATCAGCACGATCTCGCCCTCGCGGCCCGTGCCCTCCACTTCAGCGATCACATTGCCTGATGCCGCCGACTCGGCCGACTTCACCTGAATGTCGAGGTTCACCGTGACCGGTCCGCGCTCCAGCAACCGCGCCAGCTGGTCCGCATCGGGCGGAGACAGCGCAGCCGCCGGCAAGGCGCCAAGTGCGCCCTCGCGCATCATGCCGCCCGTATGGGGCATTCGGTGGGACTGGGTACCTACCGAGCGGATGAGGCACGCGACCGCGCCAGCGGCGGCCGCCGCCTCGGCACATCCCCCCCGCTTGGCCACCGCTGCGCCGTAGCCTGACCCGTCCTGGGTACGCACCATGCGCTCATCAATGAACGCAATCTTGCCGGTTAGGGAATCAGCAGGCGCCGCCTTCAGGTCGGCGAGGCTGGCAAAGCGCACGATCCCGGCCTCGACGCCGCCTTTCGGCGTCGACTTCGATCCGCCCAGCGCAGTTACGAGGAGATTCTGCGGGTTCGGTCCCACAACCGACGCGGATTCGCTTACGCGCTCCCAGTACGGCAGGTTGAAGTCCTCGATATAGGCCTGCTGGAAGTTCAAATCCTTCAGCTTGGTCATGGCCCATTGCCGGGCCCGCCATTCAGCATCCGAACCGGCAAGCCGTGGACCGATCTCGGTCGTCAGACTCTCTGTGAATTCGAGCCCGACATCATCTTTGAGGCCTGCCTCCATCAACGCTTCTGCCTGCGCCCGGATGTCCGGGTCCAGCACATCGGCCTTGTCGGCAGTCGCAGGCATCACGGCGACAAGCGCCGCGAGCGCAATCGGGGTCAGGGGTCTCAACATGGTTTCTTATCTCCGGCTGTCTGTTGCCGGCACGCTAAGCCACCCCGCAGCACCATGGAAGGGTGGCGGCCCGGAAAACCGGTTCATCCAATCCTCACGCGCCTTTGATCCGGCGTGAACGCCACTCATCGGCGGTCTGGCCATAGACATCCCACATCTGGCCCTCGAAAGGCGGCGGGGTCGCCACCTGGCGCAGCACCCGGCTGCCAAGCCGCTCGGCGACGCGGATGGACCCGGCATTCTCCGGCAGGATTGTGTGGATAATCTCGTCCCACCCAAGAATATCGACCACGTAATCCATGCAGGCCGCCGCGCCTTCGGTCGCATAACCTTTACCCCAGGCCGTGCGGGCAAGGCCCCAGCCGATCTCGGTCCCCGGCCAGCCATGCGGACACCAAGGACCCAGCCGCCCGACCCATTGGCCAGTCGCCTTCTCGATCACCGAGAACATGGAAAACCCGGCAATCGTCCAGGCACCCGCTGTCATGCATATCGCCCGCCATGTCAGTTCGGGGCCCTGCACACCGCCGAGGTGGGTCATCACCGCTTCATCGGCATGAAAGGCCACCCACGAGTCAAAATCCTCCGCCCGCGGCGGGCGAAGGATCAGACGGTCCGTTTCGATTGTCGGCCCGATGGCCATGACAGGCTCCTAGGCGAGCGAGCCGTCAATCTCCTTGCAGGCCTGGATAAGGCCCTGCACGGACGCAACGGATTTCGCGAACATGTCCTTTTCGCCATCGTTGAGGTCGAACTCGATGACCTTCTCTGCGCCGCCAGCACCGATCAGCGTCGGCACACCGACATACATGCCATCAAGGCCGTACTCGCCATTGCAATAGGCCGCGACGGGCAGCACGCGCTTCTGGTCCTTGAGATAGGCCTTTGCCATGGAGATTGCGCTCTCGGCAGGAGCATAATAGGCCGACCCGGTTTTCAGAAGCGCCACGATCTCGCCGCCGCCCTTGCGGGTCCGGTCAACAATGCCGTCAAGCTCGGCCTGACTCATCCAACCCTGTTTCACCAGTTCCGGCAGCGGCAAGCCGCCCACGGTCGAGTGGCGCACCATCGGCACCATGTCGTCGCCATGGCCGGCCAGGGTCCAGGCGTGGATATCGGCAACCGACACGCCGGTTTTCTCGCTGAGGAAATAGGCAAAGCGCGAACTGTCCAGCACGCCGGCCATGCCGACCACTTTTTTCGTGTCGAAGCCGGAGAATTTCTGCAGTGCCCAGACCATCGCGTCGAGCGGGTTGGTAATACAGATCACGAAGGCATTCGGGCAGTTGGCCTTCAGGCCCTCGCCGACCGATTTCATGACTTTCAGGTTGATGCCAAGCAGGTCGTCGCGGCTCATGCCGGGCTTGCGGGCGACACCGGCGGTCACGATGCAGACGTCTGCGCCCTTGATCTCGGCATAGTCGTTCGCGCCCTTCAGGCTGACTGACGCATTGTAGACCGGCGTCGACTCGGCGAGGTCCAGCGACTTGCCCTGCGGCAGGCCTTCGGCGATGTCGAACATGACCACATCGCCCAGCTCCTCACGTGCTGCGATATGGGCGAGTGTGCCGCCAATCATGCCGGATCCGATAAGGGCGATTTTCTTGCGGGCCATGGGTCATAAACTCCTGAAAGTGTTGGGGCGTGTTTGGCCGGAGGGTTAGCCGAGACGCCGCAATTTCGCAATGCGCCAAAAAGGAAAGCCCCGCCGGTGAGGGCGGGGCTTTTGTCTGGGTCTGGATGGGCGCTTAGTCGCGGCCGGACATGATCGCCAGCAGGAACTGGAACATGTTCACGAAATCCAGGTACAGGCTGAGCGCGCCATAGGTGGTCGCCACCGCCATCGCGCGGGAATCACCGACGAGCTGGAAATACATATTCTTCAGGCGCTGCGTGTCGAAGGCCGTCAGGCCGGCAAACAACAACAGACCGACAACCGAGATGACCATGTGCATCATGCTCGACTGGAAGATGAACATGTTCAGGATCGACGCCACGATAATGCCGATGACGCCCATGATCAGGAACGTGCCAAAGCCCGACAGGTCGCGCTTGGTCGTATAGCCGTAGAGCGACAGTCCCCCAAAGGCGATCGCCGTCGTCAGGAACGCCTTGGACACAATCAGCATGCCGTCAGGCTGGCGCGCATAGACATAGACAATTGCGCCCATGCCGACGCCGATCAGGGAGACGACCGACCAGTAGACGAGGTTTGCCGCCAGCGGCGACGGGTTCTTCATCACGAAGCTGGACAGGAGCAGGATCGCCAGCGGCGCAAACATGATGACCAGCCCGATAGGCCCGGTCAGCAGCGTCAGCGTCACGCTCTCCGGCACCAGGGCACCGAAGGCGTAAGCGAGTCCCGCAGTCAACAACAGTCCAAGCGCCATCTTGTTGTAAACGCCCAGCATGAAGGTCCGAAGGCCCTCGTTGACGGACGTGTCCATCGAGTCGGCGCCAGTTTTTGGCGTGTAGGCCCGATTGAATTCGTTCATAGGTTTAATACCCTTCTGTTTGCTCGCGCACGTAAAGACGCGCGCACACGAGGGAATATGGTGAAACTGTATCGCGTCTGCAAGGAAAACCGAACACCGTGCCTTGCCCTTTCCATCAGCCTCGACGCCATTCCCGTTCGAATACACCTGCTCGCCATGAGAATATCTGCAGACCAGGCAATCTATACTTATGCATTGCTTTAGCGTCCCTAATCTCTCCAAGTGAACAATCAGTATGCCAGCCAGTTCTGAAAACATTGGCCTTTCGGGTTTTGCATTGACTCATGTTAACCAAGGAGTAATTTCCCGAATCTGGTGCAGTTCCAACGGTTGGGGCACCAGAAAACTTAGGGGATAAGACATGGCAGACGCATCGGCTTACGCCGAAAACATCAAGAAATACGCGAACGGCTACAATCAGGCCGCCGCAGAGAAGATCGTGGGACATCTTGGCATTGCACTTCGCAACCGGGACAGTTCCATGGTTGCATGTTCGGATTCGGGCGAACTGGACCGGGTCCGGGAGCGCTGGTGCCGGGGCAAGCTCGGCCTCGCCCAGAACAAGAACGATCTCGACGCGGCCATCAAGGCTGTCTGCGACAAGTTGCAACCGGAAGGCACAACGAAGTCGCGCGTGACGTTCTATTACCTGCTTGCAGAGCATTTCGGAAAGCTCGGTGATCTCGCCGGCTGATCCGTCGATCCATCGATATTGATATTGGGGACCCGGTCGGGTGGAGGCCGGGTTTTCTTTTGCCCGTAATCCTGTTTCAGATACATGCATGTATCGCCTGTTCGCCGCTCTCCCTGTCGATCCCGTCATCGTGCCGGGCCTCAAGGCCCTGCAGACAGTGCTACCCGGCGCCAGCTGGCGTCCTGAGCGCAATTTCCATATCACGCTGCGCTTCTTCGGCGATCTCAGTCACAGCCAGGCGCGCGATCTCGACGACCTGCTTGGCGAAATTCGGTCACCCGCGCTTGAAATCTGGCTCGAAGGCATCGGCTGGTTCGGCCGGCGCGAACCAAGTTCGGTTTGGGCGAGGGTGCGCCAGACAGACGAGCTGAGCGCCCTGGCGGCTCAGTGTGAGCGCGCCGCCCGGCGCCTCGGCCTGCCGGCGGACCGGCGCAACTTCACGCCGCACGTCACCCTGGCCTACCTTCACGGTACCACGCCTGAAGACGTCACCACGTGGGCTGCGCCGCGCCACGCCTACCGCAGTGATGCGTTCAGGGTGAACAGCTTTCACCTCTATTCCAGCCATAGGGGTGACGGCCCGAGCCGTTATGTGGCCGAAGCCGACTACGTGCTGGGCGAATAAAGCCAGCCCGTCAGCGTTTGACCGCGTAGAGGGCGTCTCCGCGCTCTGATGCCGCAACTGGCGTCAGAAAAGGCATCGGATCACCAGCCGCAAGCTGCGCAGCGAACCCGTCCGGATACGCTTTTCCCAACAGGGTCATCTCCGCATGTGACGGGCAGGCCAGGACATAGTTGATGCCTCCGGCCTGCAACATTGCCGCCGCTTCCTCCGGACGCGCGATGAAGATGCGCAGGGCCAGGTCGATGCCCGCGACATTGCGATGATAGTTTCCGTAAAGGGCACGCTGTCCCGTGTAGCGCAGGATATCCGGCGCTGCGTCCGCAACCGCCAGCACCAGCCCTTCCGGCTGGGCGTCCAGGGCGGCCAGCAGGTCCTGACTGGTGCAGGCCCCTTCAACGATTGGCGCAGCGGCCCCGCCAGCCGGCTTTGCCTTCAGGATCAGTCCAGGCGCGCCCCAGACGAGCGGCAGCGACACGGCAAGCGCCAGTACATAGGTCACGCCGCGCTGCCCGCCTTCCGGTTTCGCGCTGTACAGTCCGGCCACCCACGCGGCCAGCGGCAGGATCGCGAAAACGTGTCCGAACGTATAGAACCGGATTTGCTGAAGCGTCATCATGAGGTCAACAGCGATAAGCGCCAGAAACAGGATGTGGGCCCGCCTGTGGACGCCCATCTCGATCTGCCACACCGAAACCAGGGCCGCGACGATGGTCATCCCGACCATGAACGGGCCTTCCTGCAACATGTTGGGACGCGGCGCGAACAGGGGCTGGGCCTCGCTCACATTCTCAAGCCACATGGTACGGACAAATTCCGGTAGCGCGTCGACAGGATTGACGAGGCATTGCGGCGCCTGCAATTTCAGCAGCAGGCCACACGCCAGGGCGAGCAGCCCAAGACCCGCCAGCCGCCACACCAGCGACCTGCCGGAGAGGCTGAACGCGACGCCTGCCAGGCCGAGGCCGCCAAGCATCGCTGCGCACACGGTAATCAGTGACAGCGCATCGCAATAGACTGCGCCGTATTGCGACGGCGCGATGGATGCAAGGAAGAACACCGCGCTCATCAGCCCGAGGCTGGCCCCGAAGGCCGCCGCACCTTTCTGTGCCGCGCGTCCGGCGACTGCCCAGTCGAGCGCATGGAAGGCGCAGATCACCGCCACGAACGGATAAACTTCCACCCCCACGGCGAGCGAGGATGCAAGTGCTGCGCCTGCCAGTGCCAGGCTCACGGGTCTCCGCTTTGGGTCAATCGAAAACGCCAGTGACATCGCCAGAAAGCCCATCTGGAGATTGTGATGGTCGATGCTGCCGCTCAGGAAGTTCTGTTGCCGGAACAGGACGGTTGCCGCGATGATACAGGTAAAGACAAGCACCGCCCGCCCGCCAAGAAAGCGTGCACCCGCAGCCAGGGCAAAGACCAGCAGCAGCACGCTCATCGGCGGCCAGATCATGACGGCCCAGTAGAGCGCAGCCTCAGGTGGCAGGAAAACGTCCAGTATCGCGCGGATCAGCAGGACCGGCACATCGACCAGCCGCGACCAGTGCATGGCCGTGCCGCCCTCCGGGCCAAGCCGGGACTGGCTGACATCGAACCAGTTCTGCCCGTTCAGATAGTCCTGTATCTCGACAAGCCGCATGGCATTGTCAGCGTCGAGTGCGGCCAGCGCAAATCGTCCTGACACGGCACTCACAAGCAGAAGGCAGCCAACCAGCAGCAATCCGAAACCGATGGCGATCGCCCGGTCCACCCGATCAGCCTTGCGTGATGCCCCCATTGAATCTCTCCCTCGGCCGCCCCAGCGTGAAAGGCCACCTTAACCCTTGCCTGTGTAGAAAAGCCTAAATTCGGGCAATGGGTGGATACATGACCAGCAATGCTTTCAGCGAGCTAAACATCGCCGTTCTTCTGCCTTGCTACAATGAAGGCAAGTCGATTGCCGCTGTGGTTATCGGCTTCCGCAAGGCGCTGCCGGGGGCGCGCATCTTCGTCTATGACAACAATTCGGTTGACGACACGGCGCAGCAGGCAGCCTTTGCTGGCGCTACGGTTGTTCCCTCCCGCCGCCAGGGCAAGGGGAATGTCGTCCGCCAGATGTTTGCCGATATTGACGCCGACATTTACCTGATGGCCGATGGCGACGGCACCTATGACCCGACCGCCGCACCGCGCATGATCCAGACCTTGCTTGACGACCGCGCCGACATGGTCGTCGGCACACGCCGCAATGTCAGGCAGGACGCAGGCCGCAACGGCCACGCCTTCGGAAACCGCCTGTTCAATTCTGTCTACAAGGCCCTCTTCGGCAACGAGTTCACCGACATCTTCTCCGGTTATCGCGCCTTCACACGCCGCTTTGCCAAGAGCTTCCCGGCCTCGTCGCCGGGATTCGAGATCGAGACCGAGATGTCCGTTCACGCATCGACCCTTCGTCTGCCGGTATCCGAAGTCGAATTCGACTATGGCCGGCGCGTGGAAGGGTCGCAAAGCAAGCTGTCGACCTTCCGCGACGGATTCCGCATCCTGCGCATGATGGCCATGCTGATGAAGGAAACCCGCCCTTTCCTCTTTTTCGCCTATGTCGCCACTTTCCTACTGGCAACGTCGATCATCCTGATGGCGCCGGTCATCCGCGACTTTCTGGCCACGGGCCTTGTTGACCGGATCCCGACATGGATACTCGCAATGGTGCTCTTGCTGGCCTCGATGATGACGCTGATCGCCGGTATCGTCCTGGACTCCGTCGCGCGCGGCCGAGCCGAACAGAAGCGCATATTCTATCTCTCGATAGCGCCCTCGCGCGGCGAACAGTACCAGTCGGGCACGACGCCATTTGCCGAGCGCCGCCAGCCTGACTCGCTCAACGAGCGCCCTCCGCATCGCGGCACCGGTCCGCGATGAAACGCGAGCACACCAACCGCATCCGCTTCGTGCTGGAAGACGTGCTGCCCGCCTTCCTTCACGATTCGCCGCTGTTCCGCCACGCCGCGAGCCTGGTCTGGGGCAAGCATATCAGCGAACTCGCCACATTCCGTGAACGCGCGCCCTTCCTCAGCGACGCGGAATACGAGGATCTCTACAGGAACCATCCCCGCGTCCACGAAGGCACCGACAATTCCGAAGCCTGTATCGCGGCGATCTGCGCAGACGTGATCGGCAACAGCGTCTGCGACATCGGGTGCGGCACCGGCTACCTTCTCTCGCGCATCCGTGACGCCCGCCACGGCCTTGCGCGCCTCACCGGCGTCGACTTCGCCATCGATGATGCCGCCGCCCTGCAGGGCATCGAATATGTCGCCGCCCGGATCGAAGACCTGCCCTTCGCCGACGGGGAGTTCGACACGGTCGTGTGCACTCATGTCATCGAGCACGTGCTGGATTACCGCAAGGCCATTTCCGAATTGCGCCGCATCGCCCGGCGCCGGGTGATCATCGTCGTGCCGCGCGAGCGTGAATACCGCTACACGTTCAACCCGCACTTCAATTTCTTCCCCTATACGCATTCCTTCCTGCGCGCGATGCAGCCCGTGCCACAGGCCCATGTCTGCCGGGATATCCAGCGCGACATTTACTATTGCGAAACGCTCGATGCCGCTGATGCGCCGCGCATGGTTGCGGCCGAATGAAGCCCCTCACCCTGCCCGTCTTCGGCCTGCTCCTGCTGACCCCGGTCATGATCGCGCTCGGCCAGGTCCTGTTCAAGCTGACCAGCGGCCGCCTCACGGCGCAGGCTGGGACACCGTTCTACACCGTCGCTTTCAATCCGATCTTCCTGCTGGCGCTTGCCATCTATGGCGCCGCCACGCTGCTCTGGATACATGTCCTGAAAACGGTGCCGTTGTCCTACGCCTATTCCTTCATGGCTTTGACCTTTGTGCTCGTCCCGCTAATGGCCGCCATCTTCCTGAAAGAGCCGCTGACCATCAAATATGCCATCGGCGCCTGCCTGATCATTGCCGGACTTTTCATCGTCCAGTCCTGATCCGGAAACCTGATTCATTTTGGAAAAATGGAGAGTGGTGCCGCTAAGGTGACTTGAACACCTGACCCCCGCATTACGAATGCGATGCTCTACCAGCTGAGCTATAGCGGCCTGCTCCATGGAGCGTCCGGCCTGAATAACCACACAGGGCGCGGCGCGCAAGACGCTTTTGCCGTTGCCGGCAGGTGGTCAATCGTCGTCTTCGGCATAGTCGAGCGGCGGCGTCAGTCGGTCACTCGGAGCCTTGGGCGGCGCGATCCTGTCATCCTCCGGCCCGGCAATCGCCAGCACCCGTCCGGCTTCCAGTTCCCGTCCATAGGTTTCATAGCGCGGATGCACGAGGTCGCCGACATCACCAAAGGCGTAAACCAGTCGGCTCCAGTCGCGCTGAGCAAAGTCGAACGCATTGCCCTTCGGGTCAATGTCGGACCAATCGGCCTCACGCGACGCAGACGCCGCCATCCGCCCCCAGCGCTGGGCCTCGTCATGGTCGCCATACCCTTTCAGCGCCCGCTCCATCAGCAGGCAAAGCCGTCCGGTCGGGTTCTCTTCCACCAGCAAGGCCAGGCTCTTGACCGCCTCAACCCAGTCGGCCCGGTCCATGGCCAGTTCGGACGACAGGATACGGCTTTCCCGGTGGGTCGGATGCGTCTCCACCAGCGCCTGCAGGCGGGCGGCAATATTCTCGCGGGCATCCTGCGGCACAAGGCGCCGGGACAATTGCGCCAGGGCCGGGTGGGGACGCGCCTTCCAGCCAAGTTCCAGCACGCCTTGCGCCGCCTTCTCCTTGCCGTCGATCATCAGGTGGCGCGCGCCATGCCAGGCCGCCGGCGGGAAGCCGGGCGCTGCGCGAATCGCTTCTGCAAGAGCCTTCTGCGCCTCCTGCTTGCGATCGTGCGGCAGGCCGACAGCACCTGCCGTGTGCAAGACGGCACGGCGGCGGCGCAGGCTGTCGCCGGAAATCAGCCCGCGCTTCTCACCAATCGCCAGCGTTTCCAGCGCCTTGTTCCATTCGCCGCGTGCCACTTGCAGGTCGAACAGGGAATTGAACGGCCAGTCGGCATTCGACTTCAGTCCAAGCGCCTCGCGGGCCCGCGATTCGGCCGTTGACTGGTCGCCGCGCTCGGCTGCCGCCATGGCAGACCCTCGCAGGCCTGCCAGCTGGCCGCCGGGAAGGCGGGTCAGCTGGCCCCAGGCGCGCTCGGCCCCTGCCCAGTCATCATTGGCTTCGGCGGCGCGTGCTTCCAGCAACAGCTTCAACCGCTCATCCTCGGCATGTTTCACGGCCTTGCGCGCCAGTTTCAGCGCATGGACCGAATCGCCCGCCTCGGCGGCCAGCAAGCCCTCGGTCAGCGCCATATTGGCCTTGCGCGCGCGGTTGGTCTGACGCGAGCGCCCGATCTTGCCCGGCAGCACGAACAGGCCGCTGATGACCCACCAGACGGCCGCAACAAGGCCGCCGAAAACAATCAGCGCAATCGCCGCCACGCCAGTATGCAGCGAGACCAGCTCGCCACGGCTGTCATTGATGACAACACTGCCAGGCAGGTTGACGGCCCAGAAGCCGATCAATGCGCCACCGGCAATGATCACGAGGATCAGGATGAAGAGGAATATCCGGTTCATTATTCCTGCGCTTCCCCGCCAATCATGCCCAGCCTCAGGGTCTCGAGCCCGGCTTCCAGAGTGATGCGACGGTTTGCCGATTGCGTCCAGTCAGCCATGGCGGCAGCGGGGTCGCCATCAAGGCTCTCCAGCGTCCGGACAGCCTGCTCAAGATCGCCCGCGTCAAGCGCCGTTCGGGCGCGCGACAGGATCACCGCCGCGCCGCCGTCCTCATCATCGTCGCCGCGAACCGTAACGGCGTCACCGAAGAGGTTGTTCAGCCAGCCAAGCGCGCCTTGCTTGTCCACCGGGATGGCGGCGCGGGCCTTCGTGCTTGCCGGGCCAAAGCCCTGCTGCAGCTGGGCAAGGGTCGGCGCGCCGGTTGAGGCCACCTCGCCCAGCGCCCGCACCGCGGCCGACCGGGGCATGATCGCGCGCAGCTTGCGATAGTCGGATTCAAAATTGCTGCCGCGCCGCGAGGCCGCCTCGATGGCGGAAAGGGCCAGCGCGGCATCCGCGCTGGATTCCGAGGCTTCGGCCTTGGCCCGCACAGCCGCTTCATCGCTGCGCATCCGCTCGATCAGGCTTGTCAGCTCCGTCGTGTCGCCGCTGCTGCGCACCAGGTCTGATTGCAGGTCCGCAAGACGAGTCTCGAGTGAAGTCACCCGTTCTGACAATGCGCCTAGCGCCCGCGCCAGTTCCGCCGCCGTCGCTTCGCCGCTCGTATCGACCGCTTCCAGCGCATCAAGGCGGGCGGTCAGCCGGTTCAGTGCCTCTCCGCTATTGGCCGCGAGCGCTTCGTCAACCCGTTTGGAGACCGCATCCAGTTCGGCCAGCAAGGGCCCAAGGTCCTGCTCAGCGCGCGCAGGCGCGGCAGTCAGACCCGCCTCAAGACGCGCCTCCAGGTCGGCCGCATCGCGGATCACCTTGCTGCGTTCCAGGCCAGCGGCCTGCAGCTCTGCTTTCAGTGATTCCAGCTCCGCCGTCACCGCCGAAATGTCATTGCCGCCGCTCCTCTCGGGGATCGCCAGCGTTGCAATGATCCCGATGATGCCGCCCATGCCTGCTGCCACCAGTGCCGCCACGCCAACACCCAGCCAGCCCGGACCGGACCGGCCTGCACCGCCCGCCCGTGCGTCTTTACCGTCCTCGAAGGCCGGTTCGAAATCTGCATCAATCGGCTCGGCAGAGCTGACGGGCATATCGTCCTCGGGATCGTCGGTCATCTGTCTGTCTGCTCCTCGCAGGCGGAATTTGGAATCACACTGACATATACGCCCGCGCCGATCAAAGGTCGCAATCAGAGCGCCCGCACGACTGCATCAAGCGCGTCCATCAGTGCCGTCTCGCTGGGGCTTGCCGCCTTGATGATCGCCAGCGCCCCGCACCCGTCGAGCGGCCGGCTCGCCGCATCCGAGATCGCCACGAAAACCACGTTCGACAAGTCGATCCCTGCGGCCGCCTCACGGAACGCGGCAGCCCCCTTGGCCGAATGGATCAGGACAACACAGCGTGGCGCAGCGCTGAGCGCAGCCAGGGCCGCAGGCGCCAGCGCGCGGACCGGCACCGTGCGGTAAAGCGCACAAAAGCGCGCATCGAGTCCTGCAACTTTCAGCGTCGCAACCAGATCGCCCGCTGCGGCCGCGTTCGCAATATGCAGCAGCGCGCCCGTCTGCGCCTCAGGCGCGGCAAGGATCATCGCGGCGAGATCGGCGGCGTTGCCACTTCCCTCGCGCACATCCCTGCCACCCCCCTGCCGCACCGCCGCCGCCGTCGCTTCACCCACACACCACACCACTGCCGCACCCATCCCGCCGCGCTCCAGGAAGTAACGGACACCGTTCGCACTGGTGAAAATCAGGTGACGGATACCGGTCATGTCCGGCACCGCGTCCGGCAGGCGCTCCAGCGTCAGGGCGGGTGAAAGAACAGCCTCGTAACCAGCAGCCGTGAGGCGCGAAACTGTATCGGCCGCTGCAGGCTCGGCCCGTGTCACGATGACCGGAAGGTTCACCAGTCCCCCACGAATGCCGGCAGCGCCCCGCCCGTTGCTGCACGAATCTCAGCCGCAACCGCCCGCCCGAGCGCCGCCAGCTGCGTCTCGCTCGCCCCCTTGCGGCACGTGCCGTCCGCCCGCCAGCGCTGCTGGCCATCCAGTGCGAGGACCTCGCCAATCAGCTCCCAGTCCTCGCCTCTATCAAACAAATGGGCAGCTATCGGTGTCCGGCAGCTGCCGTCGAGCGCCCCCAGAAACGCCCGCTCCGCTGTCGCGGCTGCGCGGGTCTCGTCATGATCGATCAGGCGCAGAGCCTCGCGCACCACGGCCGGGCCATCCTCGCGCATCACGACACCGATAATTCCCTGCCCGGCGGAGGGCAGCATCTCTTCCATCGGAATCGGCGTCGCCAGATGCGCTAGCCCCAGCCGCGTCAGACCCGCCATCGCGAGATAGGTGGCGTCGGCCAGCCCCTCTTCCAGTTTGCGCATCCGTGTCGCCACGTTTCCCCGAAATGTCACGATCTCGACATCCGGTCGCAGCGCCAGTGTCTGGGATTCCCGGCGCAGCGACGCCGTGCCCACTTTGGCCCCTTCGGGCAGGTCCGACAGACGGGTCGCCCTTGGCGACAGGAACCCTTCGCGCGGATCTTCGCGTTCCGGATAGGCGGCAAATATCTGACCCACCGGCAGGACAACCGGCACGTCCTTCAGGCTGTGGACATTGATATCCACATCGCCGCGATCCAGCGCTGCATCCAGTTCGCGCGTGAAAAGCCCCTTGCCGCCTGCATTGATCAGGCGCTCGGTCGTCAGCTGGTCGCCGCTCGTGGTGAAGGGCACGATTTCACCGCGCAAGGCACCACCGGAACTCACCTCAAGCGAAGCGGCAATCTGGCGCGCCTGCACCAGGGCAAGCGGCGATCCGCGTGTGCCGATGCGCACGGTTTGCTGGTCACCGGGCACGGCATTGTCGGAAGAACGGCGTGGGTCTGTCATGACACTCCTCTACCCGCCATCCACACGCTTGCCAATTGACAGCCCGCCGCAGAAGGCGATACGTCGTCATATCGTTAATCGGAAATAATCCCAGGGAGTTCCCTCATGATGCGCAGCTCAGTCTCCGCCCTCGCCCTCGCCTTTGTCCTTTCCGCCTGTGCCAGCCAGAGCGTGCCCGCCGAAAACCTTGAAACGGTCGCAGCCGTCGAAGCGCCAGCCGAATCCGCTGAAGAACTGAGCGCCCGGCTGAACGCCTGGTTCGACGTGAAATACGAAGAACAGCTGCAATTCAGCCCGATCGGCTTGTCGTTTCTGGGCCGCAAAGACCTGAACGACCAGATCGACTGCCTGACCTTCGCCTGTCAGGATGAACAACTGGCCTGGCAGAAAGCGGCAACCGAGGAAATGGAAGCCTCGTTTGACTACGATGCGCTCTCGCCAGCAGACAAAATGTCCTACGACCTCTGGAAATACCAGTACGACCAGGCCGCCGAAGGCGCTGCCTATCGCTATAATGGCTTCGTATTTGACCAGATGAACGGTCTCCAGAATTTCCTGCCGACCTTCCTGATCGGCTTTCACGCCGTAGACACACCTGAAGACATGACCGCCTACATCAAGCGAATCGGTGAGAGCGCCCGAGCACTTCGCGAAGCGATCGCAGTCGCGAAAGAGTCCGCCGAGCGCGGCGTACACGCACCGAAATTCGCCTATGAGGGCGTGATCGACCAGTCGAAGAAGATCATCACCGGCGCACCGTTCACCGAGGGTGAAGACAGCGCCCTCCTCGCCGACATCAAGTCCGACATCAAACTGCTCGTTGACGCCGGCAGCATTGACGAAGTCCAAGGCGGCGCCTTCCTCGCAGAGGCCGAAGAGGCGCTGAAGGGCGACTTCCTGAGCGCCTACAAGGAAATCATCGCCTTTGCGACAGAAGACATGGCAAATTCGCCAGACTCGACGCAGCCCGTCGGCGCCTACCTCCAGCCGGATGGGGCAAATTACTACAATTTCCGCCTCAAGACTCAGACGACGACCAGCATGACCGCTGACGAGATCCACGAACTGGGCCTGAAGGAAGTCGCACGTATCCGCGGCGACATGGAAGCCATCAAGGCGTCGGTCGGATTCGAGGGTACGCTGAACGAATTCTTCACCATGCTCCGGGACAGCAAGGATGATGAGCGGTTCTACTATCCAGACACCGACGAAGGTCGCCTCGCCTACATCGCCGATGCAACGGCTGACATCGAGCGCATCAAGGCCGAGCTGCCGAACTATTTCGGCATCCTGCCAAAGGCCGACCTCGTCGTGAAGCGGGTCGAAGCCTTCCGCGAGCAGGACGGCGCCGCGCAGCATTATTTCCCCGGCACGCCCGATGGCACGCGTCCCGGCATCTATTATGCCCACCTGTCAGACATGACAGCGATGCCGAAGCGTGAACTGGAAGTCATCGCCTACCATGAAGGCATTCCGGGCCACCACATGCAGATCGCCATCGCGCAGGAACTGACCGGCGTTCCGCAATTCCGGACGCAGGCAAACTTCACCGCCTATGCTGAAGGCTGGGGCCTCTATTCCGAATGGCTCGCCAAGGAAATGCCCGGAACCTATGATGACCCGTATTCCGATTTTGGCCGCCTCGGCTCTGAAATGTGGCGCGCCATCCGCCTGGTCATCGACACAGGTCTTCATTCGAAAGGCTGGACCGAGGAACAGGCCGTTCAGTACTTCCTCGACAATGCCGCGATCACCGAGACTCAGGCACGTTCGGAAGTCCAACGCTATATCGTGATGCCGGGCCAGGCGACCGCCTACAAGATCGGCATGATCAAGATCCAGGAACTGCGCGCGAAGGCCGAAAGCGAACTTGGTGACAAGTTTGACATTCGCGGCTTCCACGACACCGTGCTTGGCGGCGGTGCCATGCCGCTCGAACTGCTCGAGCGCAAGGTCGACGACTGGATCGAGGAAGTGAAAGCCGCCTGAGGCAAGGCCATACGTTGGGGCAGGCCTTGCCACGGGCCGGGCCTGCCCTACGCTCGCTCCTGATAGAGGGAGCGCAAAGATGAACCTGACATTCAGTCCTGAAACCGAGATTTTCCGCGCCAAGGTGCGGCATTTCTTCGAAACCGGGTTTCCCGCAGACATCATTGCGAAAAACCGTGCAGGCGAAGCACTCACAACGGAAGACATCCGGCGCTCGGAAATGGCGCTTGGCGCCAAGGGCTGGCTCGCAAGTGCCTGGCCTGAAGCGTATGGCGGTCCCGGCTGGTCGGTCGAAGAGCAATACGTGTTCGATGAAGAGCTTGAACGCGCCGGCGTGCCGACTGTCACCCCGATGGGCGTCGTCTATGTCGGCCCGGTTCTCTACACATTCGCCTCGGATCAACAGAAGGCCAAATGGCTGCCGGGAATCCGCGACGGCTCCGTCGGCTGGGCGCAGGGTTATTCCGAACCGGGCTCCGGCTCCGATCTCGCCTCCTTGCAGTTCAGCGCCGTTCTGGAGAACGGAACCTACACCCTGAATGGCCACAAGATATGGACCTCGGCCGCGCAGCATGCCGACTGGATCTTCCTGCTCGCGCGGACAAGCAATGAAGGCAAGAAGCAGGAGGGCATCACATTCATCTGCTGCCCCATGGACGCGCCGGGCGTAACGCTCATACCGATCATCACGATTGACGGGAAACACGTCCTCAACGAGGTCCTGTTCGATAATGTGAAAGTGCCGGAAGACTATCGCATCGGCGAAGAGGGCAAGGGCTGGACCTATTCCCAATACCTCCTCGGATTCGAACGCACCTCGTATGCCCGCATTGGCGGCAAGCGTGCCATGCTGCGCCATGTGCGCGAACTGGCCACGGCCATGCCGGATGGCGGCAATCATCGCCTGATCGACGACCCGGCCTTCGCGCAAAAGCTGACAGCGGCCGAAATGGCCGTTGATGGACTGGAAATGACGGTCTTTCGTGTTCTATCCGGGCTTTCTTCGGGCGGATCTCCGGGCGACGCAGCCTCGACAATCAAGATCCTCGCGACCCAGACGCACCAGCAGATTACCGAGCTTTTCCTCGATACCGCCGCCGCGTTTGCCCAGCCCGGCTTCGGCGCCAATGCGTCGGAGATCGGCCTGCCTCTCCATGCCGCCAAGGACGTGTCGTCCTATTTTGCCGGGCGCGCCCAGTCGATCTATGGCGGAACCAACGAGATCCAGCGCACGATCATCGCCCGCAAGGTGCTCGGCCTTTAGCGGCGAACTGTAGCGGCGGCTGCGACAAAGCTGGCAGCTGACAGGATCAGCGAGACCACGCCATTCCATCCCGCCATGGACAGGCCAAGGATGTAAAACGGCGCCGCTGTGCAATCTGCCACGTGGAAAGACTGGTTCAGGTCCCTGAATTCGAGCGGGTTCACGGCCCCTCCGGCTGCACACCCGGCGGGCGGCGGAAAAATCTTCCACTCCACCCCTGAATGGTAGGCCGCCACCACTGCGCCCACCCCGAATACAAGCCCGATCAGCACGTTCAGCGCCACCAGAAACCGCCTCTTCGGCCGCCACTTCCAGATTGCCAGGCCCGTGATCGTCATGGCGATCAGGGCCCAGTAGACTTCTCTCTGACGCAGGCAAAGCGGGCAGGGTGGAAGTTGGCCAATCCGTTCGAACGCGTGGGCGATGGCAATCATCATCGCGGAGATGATCACGGCCGCAACCGGCCAGGCCCAATCCTTCAAGAGGTTTTCCAGTTTCAGCATGCCGCCACTAAGACCTTACAGGTCACCGGCCACAATGCGGCGGAGCGTCACGATGCCGTGAAACCGATCACCCAGTCCTTGAGCGTCCCGATCGCTGCCAGCAATGCCACGGGACCGAGCACGACGAGACCGAAGACCCATGCGAACCCGAGAAGCAGACCGAGAATCACCAGTACGCCGTCCTTGTTTATCAGCCCGAAGCTCGCCAGGGCGACGCCAAACCCGGGCACGGTATTGGTCATTGGCAGGGGCACCATGATGGATGCACTGAAAAGGCACAGAAACAGTCCGATGATGCGCTCTGAACGCCTGCCCGTTATGCCGGTCAGTCGGGGCTTGGAGAAGGTTTCGATCCAGCCGAGCCATTTTCGCCCGCCTTTGGCCATTTGGGTCAGGCCCTTACGGTCAATTTTGCGCTGGCTGAACTTGTCCGGCATCCATGGCTGGTCCCGGCCAGCCGCCATTTGCCCGGCAAGCGCCATCATGGGAAGCGAAACGACCTGGGGAACACCGTAGAGGAAAGGGATGCAGCAGGGCAGCGCCAAAAAGAACAGGCCGGCGCCGAACGCACTTTCGTCGAGTTGGTCAAGTATCTCGCGGAGCGTGAACCCATCCTCAGGTGCTCGCTCGGCCATGGCCTCTAGGGTTTGAAGGAGCGTCAGGGCCGCAGGCATGGAAGCTGTTGTCATGCGCGTCGTGTTATCGATCTTTGCTGGCCGCGTCGAGACGATTGACATGACATACTGCCATGCGGCAGGAGAGGCCTTCCCTGAAGAGGGCCTCTGTGGCGGAACTGGTAGACGCGACGGATTCAAAATCCGTTTCTGGTGACAGAGTGCCGGTTCGAGTCCGGCCAGAGGTACCATCAAGGCGCAACGTCCGGGCAGATCGGTCCTAGATGTGGAACCGACCCTCGATCACAGTCACGGCGCGGCCGCCGAGCTTCACACGGTCCCCCTGCAAGTGCGTATCAACCTGCGCTCCCCGGCCCGGATAGGCCTGGAAGCAAGTGAGCCTGTCTTTCCCGGAATATTCAGACATGACGCGCGCGAGCATCGTGTGCCAGCTTCCGGTTGCCGGGTCCTCATCGATGCCGCTGCCGGGCGCAAAGAAGCGGCTCGTGACGTCAACGCCGTCGCCGCCGGGCGCAAAGCACCCAAAGTTCCCGCGGTCCCACCCCTCGCCTGGCGCGCCGAGACGCTTCAGGGCCTTCAGGTCGGGCGCCAGAGCGCGAACGTCTTCGGGCGTCGCGAACCGCGCCGCATAGAACATCCCGCCCCAGGCCTGCAAAGGCCGCGCGCCAAGCGCCGACACAACGTCATCGGATACGTCAATCTCGCTCACCTGCGCTGAGGGAAAATCCATCTCGAGACGTCCATCATCCAGCTTGCGGACAGTCAGCCGGCCGGACTTCACGGTGTCGAAGCCAATCGTGCCGCCAGCAAACCCTTCATGGGCGAACAGGACGTGTGCGGCGGCGAGTGTGGCGTGGCCGCAAAGCGGCACTTCCACGGCAGGGGTGAACCAGCGCAAGTTCCAGCTGTCTTCGCCTGTACGGACAATGAAGGCGGTCTCGGCCACATTGTTCTCGGCCGCGATGGCCAGCATGACATCGTCCGGCAGAAACGCCTCAAGCGGCATGATGCAGGCCTGGTTGCCCTCGAACGGTTTCGAGGCAAACGCATCGACTTGATAGAAAGGTAGCGCAGGCATCGGAATGGCTCCATCAGAAAGCCTGTCATGTCGCACATGTCCGCGCCGACGGAAAACCAGAAATCGTAATCGGGCTTTCAGCTTTTCTATCGCATTGGGCTCCCCGTAGCGCTCAAATGCCCAATGCTGAGGCGCTATCTGTCGCGATCCACGATCCAGCCGTGGTGGACAGGACCGTGCCCGTGGCCAAACCCTTTCGCGGTGCGAATGGCCCCCGTCAGGTAGTCTCGCGCTTTTTCAACCGCATCCGGAACACTTGCACCTTGCGCAAGATAGGCAGAAATCGCGGACGCCAGCGTGCATCCGGTGCCGTGTGTCGACATCGTCACGAGTCGGGGGCCTTCAAAAATCCATTCGCCCGTCGTGGTCTGCAACACATCGGTGATCCTGTTCCCGCCGATGTGCCCCCCCTTCACCAGGGCGCCATGCGCGCCAAGTTCAAGCAAGCGCTCTGCCGCCCTGCGCTGGCCATCCACAGTCTCGACAGCCTTCCCGGTCAGGATTTCGGCTTCCGGCGCATTCGGTGTCACAAGGCGCGCGCGCGGAATAAGCTCGGATCTTATCGCCTCGACGGCCTTCACATCGACCAGCCGGTCGCCTGATGTGGCGACGATAACCGGGTCAATGACCCGCGGAACCAATTGCGCAGCCTGATCGAGGCATTCAGCGATGGCTTCCACCAGTGAGGCAGAACCAAGCATGCCGGTCTTGATCACGTCCGCGCCTATATCCGCCAGTGTGACCCTGATCTGGCCCAGCACCGCATCGGCCGGCACCGGCCAGACGCCGTGCACGCCCTTCGTGTCCTGAACAGTGATGGCGGTGACCGCCGTCATGGCGTAGCCACCCAGCATTGTCACCGTCTTGATGTCGGCCTGGATTCCCGCGCCACCGCCCGAATCCGACCCCGCCACAATCAGGACCCGGCCCCTCGGGCCTTCTGCCTCGGTCATGGCCTAGACCTTGATATCCGCTTTCTTCGCGTCAGCCAGGAAGGCCTCGAGGCCCTTGTCGGTCAGGGGATGATTGGCCAGGCTCTTGATCACGTTTGGCGGCATCGTGGCGACGTCTGCGCCTGCGAGGGCCGACAATTTCACATGGTTCGCCGTGCGGATCGACGCGGCGAGAATTTCGGTGTCGAACAGGTAATTGTCATAGATCTGGCGGATGTCGGCAATCAGTTCCATGCCGTCGATATTGATATCGTCGAGGCGGCCGATGAATGGCGAGATGAAAGCGGCGCCCGCCTTGGCGGCGAGCAGCGCCTGGTTTGCCGAGAAGCACAGCGTCACGTTTACGGCCGTTCCCTCGTCCGACAATGTGCGGCACGCCTTCAGGCCGTCCCACGTCAGTGGCAGCTTTACGGCAACATTCTCGGCGATCGCGGCAAGCTTGCGGCCCTCGCTGACCATGCCCTCCACATCGGTGGCAACAACTTCGGCACTCACCGGGCCAGCGGTCAGCCCGCAAATTTCCTTGATGACTTCCGCAAACGGCCTGCCTGACTTGGCAATCAGGGAAGGGTTGGTGGTCACACCGTCAATCAGACCGGTTGCAGCCAGCTCGGCAATATCCTTGGTGTCTGCGGTATCAACGAAGAATTTCATGTCAGGTTTCCGGTCTGGTTTTGCGAGTTGAATTCAAGGCCGCCCGATGGACGTATAGGCAAACCCGCGGGCCGCCATATCTTCGGGGGAATAGATGTTGCGCAGGTCTACCACGATATTGGAGTTGAGCGCAGCTTTTACCCGATCAAAATCGAGCGCGCGGAACTGATCCCATTCCGTGATTATGACCATGGCGTCGGCGCCTTGGATGGCCGCATAAGGGCTTGACGCGAATTCCACGCCTTCCAGCAGATGCCCCGCTTCGGTCATTGCCTCCGGATCAAAGGCGCGGACTTTGGCGCCCGCGGCCATCAGGGCGGGCAAGATGTCGAGGCTCGGCGCATCGCGCATGTCATCCGTGTTCTGCTTGAATGCCAGGCCCAGCACACCGATTGTCTTGCCTTTGACGTCCCCGCCCATTGCGCCAATGATCTTGGCCGCCATGGCCTTCTTGCGGGCCGCGTTAACTGCGACGACCGTATCGACAATGCGAACAGGCGCGCCGGCATCATTCGCTGTCTTGGTCAGCGCCAGTGTGTCTTTCGGGAAGCAGCTGCCGCCATAGCCCGGCCCGGCATTCAGGAATTTCCTGCCGATCCGGTTATCAAGGCCGATGCCGCGCGACACTTCCTGAACATTCGCACCAACCTTTTCACAGAGGTCAGCCATCTCGTTGATGAAAGTGATTTTCACGGCCAGAAATGCGTTGGCAGCATACTTGATGAGTTCCGACGTCCGGCGCTCGGTAAACAGGATCGGCGTCTCGTTGAGGAAAAGCGGGCGATAGAGCTCGCGCATCAACTGGCGGGCACGCTCATCATCGGTTCCGACGACAACGCGGTCCGGGATCTTGAAATCCTTGATCGCGGCGCCTTCGCGCAGGAATTCCGGATTGGACACAACAGCGAAATCCCCGTCAGGCCGCGCCTTGCGGATGATCTCTTCCACCTCGTCACCTGTACCGACGGGCACGGTCGACTTGGTTACCACAACGGTGAAGCCATCCATCAGGCCCGCAATCTCTTCGGCCGCCGCATAAACATAAGACAGGTCAGCATGACCGTCGCCGCGCCGCGATGGCGTGCCGACGGCAATGAAGACAGCGTCTGCATCCTTGATCGCGTCGGCGGCATCGGTCGTGAAGAAGAGGCGTTCTTCCTTGACGTTGCTTGCAACCAGGTCATCGAGTCCCGGCTCGTAGATGGGCATGATGCCGTTCTTCAGGCGCTCGATCTTCGAAGCATCCTTGTCGACGCATGTCACCACATGCCCGAAATCTGCGAAGCAGGCGCCTGATACCAGGCCGACATAGCCTGTGCCGATCATTGCCACACGCATGGTTACTTCCTTTTCTAAGGCCCGAAAATCGATGGCGCGACGGGTGCGATTTTTGAGCCATCAGGTCAAGAGGGTGCCGCAGGGGCCGCTTCGTCAGCCAGTATAGGTGATGGAACCGGAGATGCGTCTGGCTGTTTCCAATTCTGATCCATCGTCGAAATATGCGGCGACCATGACCTGGCCGTCGGCGGCGTGGGCGAAACTGTACAGTCCCTGCACGGTCGCGCCGTCCGGCCGCGCCTCCGTCAGGCAATAGCTCAGACGCCCGACACCATTCTCCAGGCTCTCGACCATGTCGGTTGCCGCTGGTGACGCCTTGGACCTGTCTCGCGTCATCCGGTCCCCGATCGACATGCCGTCTTCGGTGCCATACGCGGTCAGCCAGACCGTGAGGCCCGGGCGCCAGTAGCAAAGTCCCGATTCTTCCTCGCGGCGATTGAATTCACCCGGCAGCACGACTGCCCAGCGCTCGGTTGCCTGCTGGCGTCCGGAAACAGCGGCATAGTTGGGATTGAGCGCCATGGGCCTCAGATCTCCTGATTGTAGGCGCCAACCTCGGCATGTTTGCCGAGACGCGGTTTGATTTCCTTGTGGAAGAGATCGCGCATGTCGACCTCGCTCGCCATGGATTCGACCACCACAACCAGTTCCGGCTTGTTCGAAGATGCCCGGATAAGCACCCAGCTGCCATCCTCGAGCGTGACGCGCGCACCGTTCACCGTGTTCACATCAACGACCTTGCGGCCGAGAATTTCTGTCCCGTTAAGGGCTTCGTATTCGGCGACCATGCGGTCTACGACATCATACTTCACTTCATCCCCGCAATGCGGCGACATGGTGAGGGACGTATAAGCGACACCGAGTTCGTCACGCAGGTCAGCCATGGTCTTGCCCGGATTGCGGTCGAGCATTTCAAGGATCGCCTTGGCTGCGGTCAGGGCGCAGTCATAGCCAAGCCCTATGGGCGGGCGGAAGAAGAAGTGGCCCGACTTCTCGAAGCCTGCGAGCGCGCCGAGCTCATTCGTGCGCCGCTTGATGTAGGAGTGGCCAGTCTTGTAATAATCGACCGTGGCACCGTTTTCCCTGAGGACCGGGTCGGTCTTGTAGAGGCCCGTGGACTTCACATCGACAACGAACGTCGCATCCTTGAAATTCCGGGACAGGTCGCGCGCCAGCATCAGACCGATCTTGTCGGCATAGATTTCCTCGCCTGTATTGTCGACCACGCCGCAGCGATCGCCGTCGCCATCAAAACCGAGCGCGATGTCGGCGCCGAGTTCCTTCACGGCCTTGGACATCTCGTGCAGCATTTCGGCGTCTTCGGGGTTCGGGTTGTATTTCGGGAACGTGTTGTCGAGATTGCAGTCCATCTCGATGACTTCAGCGCCCATTGCACGCAAGGCGTCCGGGGCGAACGCGCCCGCCGTACCATTGCCGCAGGCGGCAATCACACGGATCGGACGCGACAGTTTCACGCCATCGGCCACCGACGCGATATATTTCTCGCGCATCCCATCGACGCGGTGATGCCCCCCGCCGGCCCGCGGCTGGAAATCGCCGCCCATGACGATCTCCTTCAGGCGGCCCATTTCGACGGGCCCGAAAGTCAACGGACGGTCCGCGCCCATCTTCACGCCGGTCCAACCGTTCTCGTTGTGACTTGCCGTCACCATAGCGCAGCAGGCGGCATCGAGCTCGAACTGGCTCCAGTAGACCATCGGCGACAAGGCAAGGCCCACGTCCAGCACGTCGCAGCCGCCCTGGACGAGACCGAGGATAAGAGCATTCTTGATGGGCTGGCTGATCGACCGGAAATCATGGCCCGTAACCACTTTCGGCGGCACACCCATTTCATGGAATAGTGTCGCCATGCCGAGGCCCAGGGCCTGGACGCCGGTGAAGTTGAGTTCGGGCTCTTTTTCGTGCCCGATTCCGTTGAACCACCAGCGTGCATCATACTCGCGAAAGCCGGTCGGCTTGACCAGAGGCAGGATTTCGAATTCGAGCGTATTCGGTTTGATAGCGGTGAGCGGTTTGGGCATCATGTGCGTTGCGTCTCCAGAATGTTCTGCGTCCCCGGACCAGGAATGTACCGTTGCGGATACATCATGCATCCGCTGCGCCATATGATGCAAACCATTACCGTTTGTTAATCACCGGCATCCCCGACGCCTGAGGAATGCGGCGATCCATGTCCCGAGACGCTGATTGTCGAGGGGCTGCGCAAGGCTCCGGACCGCCGCGTCGACGGCCTCATCGGACAAGGCCCCTCCCCTGCGGATCGAATACAGCGCCGCGCAATATTCCGCGCTGAACTCCGGGTGGCACTGGAAGGATATTGCCGGCGTCCAGCCATAGTCTATCGCGGCAATGGGCGTGAAATCCGACGCTGCCAGCAGGTTTGCATCAGGCGGCAGAACGACCACCTGGTCCTGGTGGCTAACGCCCACCGATATTGTCGCCGGACAGTCGCCAGCCCAGTCCGGACACGCCTTGATCTCATAGGTGTGGCGGCCGATGCCCCAGCCTTTCGGCGACTTGATCACCTTGCCGCCGAGCGCCTCGGCCATGATCTGGTGCCCGAAGCAGATGCCCACCTGCGGCAGGCGCGCATCCGCTGCAGACCGGATGAAATCCATCAGCGGCGCTATCCACGGGTCATCGTCATAGACGCCTGCGGGAGAGCCGGTGATCAATACCGCATCCAGTGCGCCGGGATCGGGCAAAACCTCGCCCTTGATCACCGAGACCGTTTCGAACTCCATGTCCGGATCGGATGCACGGACAAGTGCACGAACCATGCACGGATAGTCCACGAAGGATGCACGGATGGGCGCCGGAACGAGGCCCGTTTCAATGATGGTCAGCTTCATGGGGCGGCAGGGGGCCCGGCTTGCTGCCCGGCAATCCATGCGCTGATGCGCGTATCGAGCACATCAAGCGGAATGGCGCCTTCTTCCAGAACGGCATCGTGGAAAGCCCTGATGTCGAAGGCATCGCCCAGCGCCTCTTTGGCCGCTGCCCGCAATTCGCGGATCTTCAACTCACCCACCTTGTAGGCCACGGCCTGGCCCGGCCAGCCCATGTAGCGCGTCACCTCGATGTCGATATTCAGCGGCGCCAGCGCGCTATTGTCCGTGAAGCAGGCCTCGGCCTCGTCCCTTGTCCATCCATACCAGTGCAGCCCCGTGTCAGCGACGAGCCGGCAGGCGCGCCACATCTCCATCGACAGGCCGCCAAAGCGCTCATACGGCGTCTGGTACATGCCGGCTTCGCCGGCCAGGTATTCGGAATAAAGCCCCCAGCCTTCGCCAAACGCCGTCGCATAATAATCCTGCCGGAATTCCGGCTGGTTGCTCATTTCCTGGCTGAGCGCGATCTGGAGATGGTGCCCGGGCACGGCTTCATGGGCCGTCAGGGCCGGCAATTCGTACAGGGGACGCTGTTCCAGCGCATAGGTGTTGACCCAATAGATGCCATGACGGCCTTCCTCCGGATCGCCCTCCACGTAGCGGCCGGTTGTATAGCCCGGCGCGATGGCGTCCGGCACCGGTTCAACATCATAGGGAAGTTTCGGCAGGCGGCCGAAATAGTCCGGCAGCATGGCGTCCATGCGTGCGGCGATCTCGGATGCCTTGGCCATCAGTTCCGCGTCCGATTGGGCATAGAATTGCGGATCGGCGCGCAGGAAAGCGAGGAAGTCGGCAAAACTGCCGTCAAAGCCGATTTCATCGATGATCGCTTCCATTTCAGCCCGGATGCGCGCGACTTCACGCTCGCCAAGCTGATGGATTTCGACCGGTGAATAGCCCGCCCCCGCCGTGTGATGCTCCACAGCTGCGGCATAGGCATCATGGCCCCCCGGCAGGCCGGCAATCCCGGCGCCCGCGCGCACGTGCGGCGCATATTCCGTGACGATGAAATGGAGCGTATCCCTGTAGGCGGTGATGGCGCGCGCGACGGCCTCCAGACCTTCAACCCGCAGCCGGGCGGCTGTTTCTGCGTCCATGTCTGCCGGCAGGCTGGCGAATGGCTTGTAGAGGCCGCTTTCGGCCGGATCACTGACGATCTGCTCGCGAATCTGGTCGGTCATGGTTGCCAGCGGATCGGCGCTGGCGGTCCATCCGGTGGCCACGCCCCGGCGCATGTTCTCGATGTTCTCTGCAAAATAGCGCGGCACGTCATTCAGGCGCGCGATCCATGCTTCGGCATCTTCCTGCGAATCGAGCTTTGCCTGCATGGCGGCGAACACGGGTTCGGCCTGGAAGCCCCAGTCACCGGTGAACGGAATGCGCGCTGCGTCAAATTGGGCGTCATCAAGATCTGACCGCAGCAGCCGCTTCAGGATGGCCTTGTCGACACTGCGCGCCGTTTCAGCCGCTTCGATCCGCTCGAAAAGGCTTTCGGCCGTCGCGGTCTGGGCCGCGATGGCGTCCGGGCTGACATCGCGCCATTGACGGGCCGTCTTGCCTTCGTCGCGGGCCGCTTTCTCGGGATTCACGTCCCTGACATAGGCTTCGTATTCGACGATCAGGGGATCGAGTGGGTCACCGGCAGGCTGGGCGGCGCACAGCATGGGCATGAGTAACAGGCCAAGGCCCAGAAAAAGCGGTTTCATATTGTCGCTCCCGACGCCGTTCACGTTGACAGGATCATAGAGGCGCCTAGAACCCGAAGCCAAGCGTTTCATTACAGGTAAGGTAAGCTTTCATGTCAGGCACCAACCGGGCCGATCCCCGCCCCCTGTCACCCCATCTGCAAATCTGGCGATACCACGCGACCATGCTGGCCTCGATCACGCACCGGTTCACCGGCATGGCAATGTATTTCGGAACCTTCCTGATTGCGGCATGGCTGATCGCGCTGGCCAGCGGCCCTGAGACTTTTGCCCTGTTCGAGCCCGTGATCGCGTCGATTCCCGGCCAGGTGATCCTTTTCCTCTGGATGGTCGCCGTCCTGTTCCACTTCGCGAACGGTATCCGTTTCCTGTTCTGGGACGGCCCGCACATCGGCTTCGATCCGAAGACGGCCAGCGCCGTTTCCGTTTTCAATTATGCTTTTGCCGTTCTCGGTTCGGTGGCCATCTGGGCCACTGCGGTCTGGCTTTAAGGGGACTTCACCATGGCAAAGAGCCAATACCTCACGCCCGCCAAGGTCGCCCGCGGCCTCGGGTCGGCCAAGAGCGGCACGACCGACCATATCCGCCAGCGCGTTACGGCCATTGCCCTCGCCTTCCTGGTGCCATGGTTCCTGTTTTCGGTGATCAGCGCCTCATCGGCCGGCTATGACGGGGCAGCCGAGTGGGCCGGTAAGCCGTGGAACGCAATCCTGCTGATCCTGACAGCCGGCGCGGCGTTCTATCACATGCGCATTGGTATGCAGATCGTCATTGAGGACTATATCGCCAAGACAGGCACACGCTCGGCGCTCCTGATCCTGAACAGCTTCGCGGTAATCGCGCTGTTCGTGACGGTCGCGCTGTCTGTCCTGAAACTGTGGATTGGCGCCGGCGCCTGATGGGCGCGGCGGGAGAAACCAAGATGACCGATTACAAATTCATAGACCATACGTACGACGTCGTCGTTGTCGGCGCAGGCGGCTCCGGCCTTCGCGCCGCGCTGGGCGCGGCCCAGGCCGGATTGAAAACGGCCTGTATCACCAAGGTTTTCCCGACCCGTTCGCACACGGTGGCCGCACAGGGCGGCATCGCCGCTTCGCTCGGCAATATGGGCGAGGATAACTGGCGCTGGCACATGTATGACACCGTCAAGGGGTCTGACTGGCTCGGCGACCAGGACGCGATCGAATATCTCTGCCGCGAGGCACCGGCCGCCGTTTACGAGCTTGAGCACTGGGGCATGCCCTTCTCGCGCACCGACGAGGGCAAGATCTACCAGCGCGCCTTTGGCGGCATGACGCGCGATTTCGGCCAGGGGCCCGTGCAGCGCACCTGTGCAGCCGCTGACCGGACCGGCCACGCCATGCTGCACACGCTGTACGGCCAGTGCGTGCGCGAAGAGACCGAGTTCTTCATCGAATATATCGCCCTCGACCTGATCATGGATGACGAGGGCGTTTGCCGCGGCGTGACGGCCTGGAAACTCGATGACGGCACGCTGCACCGTTTCCGCTCGCAGAAGACGATCCTGGCGACCGGCGGCTATGGCCGCGCCTTCTTCTCGTGCACATCCGCGCATACCTGCACCGGCGACGGCAATGCCATGGTGCTGCGCGCCGGCCTGCCGCTGCAGGACATGGAATTCGTGCAATTCCACCCGACCGGCATCTATGGCTCCGGCTGCCTGATCACTGAAGGGTCGCGCGGCGAAGGCGGCTATCTCACCAATTCCGAGGGCGAGCGTTTCATGGAACGCTATGCGCCCAGCGCGAAGGACCTCGCCTCGCGCGACGTTGTCTCGCGCGCGATGACCGTGGAGATCCGCGAAGGGCGCGGTGTCGGCCCGGAAAAGGACCATATCTACCTCCACCTCGAGCACCTTGGCGCCGCCGTTCTGGCCGAGCGCCTGCCGGGCATTTCGGAAACCGCGAAGATCTTTGCGGGCGTCGATGTCACCAAGGAACCGATCCCGGTCCTGCCGACCGTGCACTACAACATGGGCGGCATCCCGACGAACTATCATGGCGAAGTGCTGACCAAGAAGAATGGCGATGCGGACTCTGTCGTGCCCGGCCTGATGGCTGTGGGCGAGGCGGCCTGCGTGTCGGTGCATGGGGCGAACCGCCTCGGCTCCAACTCTCTGATCGATCTCGTCGTGTTCGGCCGCGCGGCCGGCCTGCGCTGCGGCGCGACGACCGAAGCCGGGGCGACCCAGCCGGAACTGCCAAAGGGCGCCACCGACGGCCACCTCGCCCGCTTTGACCGGATCCGCAACGCCGCCGGCGACCAGCCGGTCGCCAAGCTGCGCCTCGAGATGCAGAAGGCCATGCAGGGAAATTGCGCCGTGTTCCGTACCGGCGACGTGCTGCGCGAAGGCATCGAGGCGATCGACGAGGTCTACAGGAAACTGCCGGGTCTCGACGTGACGGATCGCGGCATGGTCTGGAATACGGACCTGCTCGAAGCGCTCGAATTCGACAACCTCATCGCACAGGCGGCGGTTACGGTGAATTCGGCGGCCAACCGGGAAGAAAGCCGCGGCGCCCACGCCCGCGAGGACTTCTCCGAACGCGACGACGCAAAATGGATGAAACACACGCTCGCCTGGGTCGATAATGCCGGCAAGGTGACGATCGATTATCGCGGCGTGCACGATTACACGATGTCGAACGAGATCGCGTATATCGAGCCAAAAGCACGGGTTTACTAGGGGTTTTGAGATGGTCGAACTAACACTTCCGAAGAACTCCAAAGTCGGCAAGGGCAAGACCTGGCCGAAGCCGCAGGGCGCCACAAACCTGCGCCAGTTCAGGATCTACCGCTACAGCCCCGAAGAGGGCGGCAATCCCCGCTGGGACCATTACTGGGTGGACCTGGACAAGGCCGGGACGATGATCCTGGACGTCCTGCTCTACATCAAGAACAACATTGACCCGACGCTGGCCTTCCGCCGCTCGTGCCGCGAAGGTGTGTGCGGTTCCTGCTCCATGAACATTGCGGGCCACAACACGATTGCCTGCACCAAGGGCTTTGACGAGCTGCCCGGCGGCGTGATCTCGATCTCGCCCCTTCCCCACCTGCCCGTGGTCAAGGACCTGATCCCCGACCTGACCAATTTCTATGCGCAGCACGCCTATGTGCAGCCCTTCCTGAAAACGGTCACGCCAGACCCGGAAAAGGAATGGAAACAGTCCGAGGAAGACCGCAACCAGCTGAACGGCCTCTACGAGTGCATCCTGTGCGCCTGCTGCTCGACTTCCTGCCCGTCCTACTGGTGGAATGGCGACAAGTATCTCGGCCCGGCTGCGCTGCTGCAGGCCTATCGCTGGCTGATCGACAGCCGCGATGAAGCTACGGGCGAGCGCCTGGATGACCTGGAAGACCCGTTCAAACTGTACCGGTGCCACACGATCATGAACTGCGCGCAGGTTTGCCCGAAGGGCCTCAACCCGGCCAAGGCCATCGCCAAGATCAAGCACATGATGGTCGAACGCGTTTCCTGACCGGAAACGCGCCGCTATTCGGCAGGAATCTCGGCCGGTTCGGCAGCCGGACCCGGAACGTACACACGGCCTGACAGGAAGTCCCTGAGGTCTGCGAGCGATTGCTCCGCGGCTTCTTCCTGCGGCAGATGCCCCACATTGGCGTAGAGTCTGAGCTCCGACCCGGCGATGGCGGCGTTGAACTTCCTGCCGTGGTCGGCCGGGACCAGATTGTCCGCCTCGCCCTGCAGGATCAGTGTCGGCGCCTTGATCGGCGCGAGCTTCTCGTCACTGGCCCCCGTGCGGTCTGCCCGGCCTGTCATCAGATTGAGAATCGCCTCGCGATGACAGGGTGCGCGCCCAAGCGCCGCATACCGCTGGACCATTCCCTCGGTGACCAGCGACGGGTCTGCGAAACTGTCTTCGAGGCCGCTGCGGATCAATCCCGTCATGTCGAGATCCTTCATCACGCTGCGCGCGACGGGATTGGCCAGCAGCTTGAACACGAGGGGCGAGGACGCCGCCTCGTCATCCGATTTCGGCCAGCCTGACGCATCCACGAGGACCAGCCCGTCAAGCTTTTCAGGGTGGGCAAGGGCATAGTTCCACGCCGTGTGGCCGCCCATCGAACTGCCCGCAAGGGTGAAGCGTTCAATGCCAAGCTCTGTGGTCAGATGATCGATGACCTCAACAAATTGCGGCACGCCCGTCTCGGCGACATTCAGGCAGCGCGACAGGCCATGCCCGGGAAGGTCGAGCGAGACGACGCGGTAATCCTGGCGCAGGCCGCTGACCCAGGGTTCCCATGTATGAAGTGAGGCCGAGAACCCATGCACCAGCACCAGAACAGGCGCCTTGCGGGGCCCGACATCACGGTAATGAATGCGTCCGCTTTCGCCCATCGGCATGAACTTGCTCTCGGCATTGGCGTAAAGTGATTCCAGGCGGTCAAAAGCAATGTCCGGCCGGCGCAGGACGTACCAGCCCGCCGCCAGGATGATGGCAAGTGTCACGATGATGGCCACAAGGCGCTTGAACATGGAATAGATCCTCCCCGGAACTTTTTTCAGACCGCACTAGGGGAGACGGCGGTGAGCCTGTCAATCAACACGTGATTCGCTGCAAACACTACAGGTTGCATCTCTTCGCAACCCGACGGTACGTGACGTGCCCGAGAGCGCGTCAATCAGGTGAAGCCGCCCCACCAGCGGCGTGCCGGAACCGGTGATCCATTTGACGGTTTCGAGCGCCATCGCCGCACCGACCATGCCGGTGAGGGCGCCGACAACGCCAACCTCATCGCAGCCCTGCGCATCGGGAGGTGTCTCCGGCACCCAGCAGCGATAGCAGGGGGCATCCGGTATCAGGCCTGACGCGAACACGCTGACCTGGCCTGTCCATCCGGCGGCGGCGCCGTGAATGAGCGGGCGCCCGGTGGCATGGGCGACGGCGTTGAGGGCGTAGCGCGCCGGGAAATTGTCGGTCGCGTCGACAAGCACGCTGCCGGCCAGTGGGTGGCTTTCGCTCCACCTGTGGCGATGCCAGGTGATGCGGGAATCCGGGTGGGCGGTCTGCAGTCGTTCGGCCAGGATTTCGGCCTTGGAACCTCCGATATCGGCCTCTCCAAACTGCACCTGGCGCTGCAGGTTTGAGCGGTCAACGATATCATCGTCCCATATTTCGATATGGCCGATTCCGGCTGCCGCGAGATAGAGCGCGCACGGGCCGCCAAGGGCCCCTGCCCCGACAATCGACACCGAGGCGGCAAGAAGCTTCTGCACGCCGGGACCGCCAATTTCCTTGAGCAGGATATGGCGTTTGTGGCGTTCGATATCGACGTGTGTCCGGGTCATGGATGGTCCGCGCGCAGGGCGGTGGATGAGGTGGGGTCGAGCGGGGCGGTCAGGTAGGTCCAGGCGGGAGGCAGGGTGGTGGCGAGGGCGCGGGCGGCGGCCGAAGGGACGCGGCTGCGGGCAAACCGGCGGGCGAAAGGCGAGTTGCGCGCGCCCGGACCAACGCCCGGCCGGGCAACAATCGCGATGGGCAGGGTTTGCGCAATGCCCTGCCAGTTTTCCCAGAGGTGAAAGCCGACCAGATTGTCGGCCCCCATCAGCCAGACGAAATGGGCTTGCGGCGCACGGGCGACGATCGCAGCGAGCGTGTCGGCCGTGTAGGTCAGGCCGAGCTGCGCCTCGATGTCCGTGACGATCATGCGCGGATTGACCGCCACGGCCCGTGCCGAAGCCAGGCGGGCTTCAAAATCGCCGTGCGATTTTTTCAGAGGGTTGCCGCGGGCGACGATCCACCAGACCCAGTCGAGCTGGAGCCGCTTCATCGCCGTTTCGGCGACGTGGAGGTGGCCGGAATGGGCCGGGTTGAAGCTTCCGCCAAACAGGCCGATCCGCAGGCCTCGTGCCGGTCCCGGAAGCGTCAGGCGTGTCAAGGACGGGTCTGCCCCGTGCCTCTCACGACATATTTGTAGATCGTGAGCTGTTCGGCGCCGACCGGGCCGCGCGCGTGGATGCGTCCGGTCGCGATGCCGATTTCAGCGCCGAAGCCGAACTCGGCCCCATCGGCAAACTGGGTGGAGGCATTATGCAGCACGATGGCGCTGTCGACGCGGGCCAGGAATTTTTCCGCGACGCCGGCATCTTCGGTCACGATGGAATCGGTATGACCGGATGACCAGCGTTCGATATGCGCCAGCGCGCCATCGAGGCCGTCAACCACGGCGACGGACAGGACCGGGGCGAGATACTCGGTACCCCAATCCTCTTCCGTCGCGACTTTCATGCTCGGAACGATCACGCGGGCGCGTGCATCGCCGCGCAGTTCGCAGCCCGCATCTGTCAGGGCGGCCCCGATGACCGGCAGCAGTGTGTCGGCGACGGCTGCATCGATCAGCAGCGTTTCCAGCGAGCCGCACACGCCGGTCCGGCGCATCTTCGCGTTGACGACGAGATCGACCGCCTTTTGCGGGTCGGCGGCGGCATCGACATACATGTGGCAGAGGCCCTCAAGATGCCCGATCACGGGCACGCGGGCATCCTTCTGGACCCGTTCGACCAGGCTGCGGCCGCCGCGCGGGACGATCACGTCAACCTGCCCGCCAAGACCGGAGAGCATGTGCCCGACAGCGGCGCGGTCGGTCGTGCCGACGAGCTGGATCGCGTCCGCCGGGAGGTTTTCACTCGTCAGCGCCGAGCGCATGGCATCGACCAGCGCATGTGACGAGCGCGTGCTTTCCGATCCGCAGCGCAGGATCGCCGCATTGCCCGAACGCAGGCAGAGCGTGCCGGCATCGGCGGTCACATTCGGACGGCTTTCATAGATGATCCCGATGACGCCGAGCGGCACGGCGACGCGGGCAAAGTCCAGCCCGTTCGGCCGGGTCCAGCGCGCCATTTCGCGGCCGATGGGATCGGGCAGCGCGGCAATCGCCTCGACGCCGGCCACGATGCCATCGACGCGGCCTTCGTCCAGGGCGAGCCGGTCGAGCATGGCGGCGTCGAGCCCCTTCTTGCGGGCGGCGTCCATATCCTTCAGGTTCGCTTCGAGAATGGCGGGGGCTGCGGCCCGGATGGCGGCGGCAATAGCCTTCAGGCCGCGCGTCCTGTCAGCTGCATCAAGGCGGCCGAGCGCGCGCGAAGCGGCGCGGGCACGGGCCCCCATGTCGCGCATGATTTCAGTCAGGTCCGGGGCGGGTCTTTCAGTTTGAACAGTCATGGGCCTGTGGTGCCGGAAACACAGGCTGGCCGCAAGCCCTGCGGCCTGCCGGAACTGCGGCAAGGCCTGCTGAACATGCCGCCGGGGCAGCCTGATATTCGCTGGCTGACTCCCGCGCCAAAACCCTTAAGCTGGCGGCTGAAACGCACCTGAACCGGAGGAAACCATGATTGACGCAGAGGCGATGCCATTCATTGCCGATATTCCGCGGGTCCAGGCGACCCGCATTCCCGACAATGCCGCCCTGTGGTTTGAAGGCACGGAAACGACCTATCGCGAGCTCGACACACGCACCAACCAGATTGCCAACGGCCTGATTGCGCTCGGCGTGCAGCCCGGCGACCGGGTGGCCTATCTCGCCAAGAATACGGACGTCTATTACGAGATGCTGTTCGGCGCCGCCAAGGCGCGGGCGGTGATGACGGGCGTGAACACGCGCCTTGCCCCGCCCGAGATCCAGTTCATCCTGTCGGACGCGGCGGCCAGGGTCCTGTTCGTCGGCAAGGAATTCTACGCCGTCATCGACCAGATCCGCGACCAGCTGCCCGACCTTGTCCGCATTATCACGATCGATGGGGACCGGGAGGACTGGGACTATTTCCCGAGCTGGCGGAATGCGAAATCCACTGCGGCGCCCGACCGCACGCCGGAAGCCGATGACGATGTGATCCAGCTTTACACGTCCGGCACAACCGGCCGCCCCAAGGGCGTCCAGCTGTCCAATGCAAGCTATGAAGCCTTTTTCCGGCAGGCGGCGATGCTGGAATGGTCGAGCTATGGCGCGGGCGAAGCGGTGATGAACGCGATGCCCCTGTTCCATGTCGCGGGCGTGAATGTCGGTGTGCTGGCCGTCGCGCAGGGCGCCAAGGCGGTGATCCTGCGGGATATTGATCCCGGCCTTATCCTGAAGCTCGTGGAGGAGCAGCAGATCGCCTATGCCTTCTGGGTGCCTGCCGTGATCCTGATGCTGACCCAGCATCCGGACGTGGAGACGACGGATTTTTCGGCCCTGAAGGTTGTTTCCTATGGCGCCTCGCCGATTGCCGAGAGCCTGCTGCTGGACGCCAAGCGCATCATGAATGTCAGCTTTACCCAGCTCTATGGCCTGACGGAGACGATTGGCGCGGGCACCTATTTGCCGCCGCAGGCGCATGATCCGGCCTGGGGCAAGCTGCGCAGCTGCGGTGTGCCATGGCCCGGCGCCATCGTGCGGTGTGTCGACGGCGAGGGCAATCCGGTGCCGACCGGTGAGGTGGGCGAGATCGTGATCAAGGCGCGCTTCCTGATGAAGGGCTACTGGAACCGCCCGGACGCAACCGAGGAAGCCGTCAAGAACGGTTTCTTCCATACCGGCGATGCCGGCTATTTCGACGAGGACGGGTTTCTCTACATTCATGACCGCGTGAAGGACATGATCGTTTCGGGCGGCGAGAACATCTATCCGGCCGAGGTGGAGAACGCGGTGTTTGGCCATCCGGGCGTCGCTGATGTGGCCGTGATCGGCGTGCCGGACGAGAAATGGGGCGAATCGGTGAAGGCAATCGTCGTGGTCAAGCCGGGCGAGACGGTGACTCCGGAGGATGTCATCGCCTGGGCCAAGGAACGGATTGCCAGCTATAAATGCCCGAAATCGGTCGATTTTGTCAGCGAACTGCCGCGCAATCCGTCCGGCAAGATCCTGCGCAAGGATTTGCGCGAACCCTTCTGGGCCGGGCGCGAACGCCGCGTCGGTTAGAGACACAAAAAAGCCCCGCGCCTTTCGGTGCGGGGCCTTTCACGTCAGGTGGGGCGCCTATCAGGCGGCAGCAGCCACTTTTTTCTTGGCAGCAAGGCCCTTGGCCAGCTTTTCCATGGCGGTTGCCTTGTCGATGCTTTCGACAGCGGCCAGTTCGCGGGCCATCCGGTCCAGCGCGCTTTCATACAGCTGGCGCTCCGAATAGGACTGCTCAGGCTGGTCTTCGCCGCGGTGCAGGTCGCGCACGACTTCCGCGATGGAGATCAGGTCGCCGGAATTGATCTTGGCTTCGTATTCCTGGGCACGGCGCGACCACATGGTGCGCTTGACCCGGGCACGGCCGCCGAGCGTTTTCATTGCGTCATCGACAAGTTTCGAACCGGCCAGCGCGCGCATGCCCGAGGCTTCGGCGCGATTGGTCGGCACGCGCAGGATCATCTTGTCCTGGTCGAACGCGACGACATAGACTTCGAGTTCCATGCCGGCGACGGTCTGCTTTTCGACGCTGGTAATCTTTCCTACACCATGCGCAGGATATACGACGCTCTGACCCACTTCGAATGCAAGTGCTGCGGTGTCTGCTTTTTTAGCCATGAGATAACGCCCTTTTTCTACGCATTCAGAGCCAATCGTTCCTTGCCCAGTCCGTGTCGTACGGTCTGAGGGGAGACTTTTCGGCTCTGGTTCAATTATTGCTCAAGTCGTAAGACTATCACAATCGTGCAGGTTTTACAACAGGGTACGGCATATGTGCCGGCCATGTCCTGCCAATGAAATCAATAACTTCGTTAACCTTCGGCCAGCCCTGCTGTGATTGCGACAGGCGCCGCAGGCTGCGAGATCAGTCGCCCGTGCCGGGAGCCGGACTGAAATATTTTTCCAGTTTTCCGGTTTCCTGCGCAAATTCTTCGCGGTCGGCAGGCGGCTCTTTCATGCGGGTAATGTTCGGCCAGGTCTTGGCAAAGTCGCTGTTCAGCTTCAGCCACTTGCCGTCCGGGTCGTCCTCCGTGTCGGGCTTGATCGCCTCGACGGGGCATTCCGGCTCGCAGACACCGCAGTCGATGCACTCATCCGGGTGGATGACGAGCATGTTCTCACCCTCATAGAAACAGTCTACCGGGCAGACTTCGACGCAATCCATATATTTGCAGCGGATGCAGGCATCGACGACGATATAGGTCATGAGTGGGAGGGCCTCGTGAATAGGTGTGCAGCGGGCGAAATGGCCCGCAGGCAGCCAAGTGTCAATGAGACAAGCTGCGCCGTGGGTTTAGGCGGGGTCAGGCGATCCCGCGATCCGGGCCTCGGCGCGCTGGCGGGCCCCGGCGCGCGAGACATCATCGACATAGAGCAGTGAGGCCACCTGACGGATATAGGCTTCCTCGACGGGGCTTTTCTCGCCGTCTGACAGGGCCACGCGGTACAGGCCCTCGATGATCGAGACACGCTCGGTCATGGCGAGTTTCTTGACGTGGCGCGTGAACTGGAAGGAATCGACCGCCTCTTCGGCCAGCGCTTCGCCTTCGGCCAGGACATTATCGGCCTTGTCAGCATCGAATCCGAAGGCCTCGAGCAGGATTTCGGCGATCATGTCGCTTTCGATATTGACGTAGACCCCGTCAATCAGCGCCGCCTCGACCATCAGGGCAGCTGCCGCGACCTGGGGATCCATCCCCTTGAGCGCCGGCGTTTTCGGGGTAAAGAGGCGTTTGATTGCGTTCATCATGATGGGCCACTCTCCAACAGACGATACAGCGCCTGCGCTTCTTCTGCGGGGCCTCGTCTTTCGCCGAGGGACAGGATTTCCACGGTGCGTATATGCTCTCCGCGGCCGATGGTTACAATATCACCGATGGAAATGGTGGCGCCGGGCTTGTCGGTGCGGCGGGTCTGGCCGGCGCGTGAGAGCCGGGCACCCTTGCGCTTCACATGATCGGTGGCGAGGCCGCGCGTGCGGAAGAAGCGCGCCCGCCAGAGCCAGATATCCAGTCTGACAGCCTCGGCCTCGTTCACTGGAAAGGCGTGTAGGAGAAAGCGGGAGACGCCGGCGCCCCTGCCCCTTTCGGCTTGCGCTTGCGCCGCGTTTTCTCGCGGGCAGGCGGGGTAGGCGGCAGGAGGGCGGCGAGGGCGGCAAAGGGGCTGTTAGGGTCAACCGTGCGGGCGGGAGGGGTGTGGCGTGGGTGCGGCGGGGGTGTTCGGGGGGGGCGCGGGCCGCCGGACTGGGGGCGGGAGGGTCGTTCGCCGGGTGCGCCCTGGCCCTGGCGACCCTTGGGGCGATCCTCGCGCGGGGCACGCGCCGGACGCTCATCCGGGCGGGCGCGGGCGGCATAGCGCCAGAGCAGCACGGCCTCGGTCTCCTTGTCCTTCTCGGCCGGGGCGAGGCCGAAGCCCTTCAGCACGGCGGGCCAGTCATCCGACGGGCACGAGACAACGGAGGCAAGGTCAATCGGGATGGCGAAGGCGTTCTTGTCGGCCTCCTTGCGGCGCTTGGCGATTTCCCAGCCGAGCCGTTCGGCGAGGTCTGCGCGCACGGCGCGGCGGCCGAAGCGGAGATAGCCATTGGCGGCGAGCGCCTCTTCCGGCCAGGTGCCGTCGAGAGGGAAAGACCCGGCGCCTTCGGGCGCAAGCGGGAAAGGCGAGCCCGCCTGCACGGCGCGCAGGATGGCAATCAGGCGCTGGGCAGCCGGCTTTTGCGCATCCGGCGCATGAGCGGCCACGCGGCCGGCCCGCAGGCCGAGCGCCTTCAGCGCCTCGCGCTGTTCCGGTGTCAGGCGCGCGCCGGGATCATCCTGGCGCAGGTCGACGCTGGCGCCGCTTTCGAGAATGCGGAAGGCAAGGCCCCGGGCGAGGCCTTCCAGCGTGTCGCCCGCCTTTTCATGGCGCAGCTTCCAGTGGGTCGGCAGGACGCGGGTCATCTCTGTCTTCAGCCAGTCCGACACGCGGGCGCGGGCCGCTTCGCGGTCTGACGGTTCGACTTCCGCCGCGCCGACGAGTTCGATGCCGGGGCTCATCCAGTCAGCGCCCTTCGCGAGGCGCGCGATCACGTTGCCGCCAAATTCAATATCGCCGTCATCATTGAGCGTGAACGCATCCGACGGCGCGCCGGCAATCTGGCCGAGGCGTTCGACCAGCATCGGGCGGATCGCGGCAAGCGCGGCGCCGCGCACGGCCTTGCCTTCGAGTGTGCGGGCATCGAGCACCGGTTCAAAGGTCAGGCCCTTCAGGCGGCCGACAAGATGGCCTTCCACGGTCACATCGCCTTCCGGCGTCAGGTCGGTCACGAGGGCGTCTTCCTTCTTCAGGCTGGCCAAGAGGGCCGTCGTTCGTCGATCCACAAACCTTGCGGTCAGGGCTGTGTGTAGCGCATCCGACAGGGAGTCTTCAATCTCGCGCGTACGATCCTGCCAGCGGGCCGGGTTTTCCAGCCAGTCAGGCCGGTGCGCCGCATAGGTCCATGTGCGGATATTGGCAAGCTGTTGCTGCAATTTCGCGATGCCGCCCTCCGGCGAGCTGAGGTCTGACAGGCGCCGTTCGAGGCCGGCATCGGAGAGGCGCGCGTCGGGGTCGGCCAGCGTTTCGGCGAGGCCGAGCACTAGGCGGGCGTGGCCTTCGGGGCCAGCCTTGCGGAAATCGGGCAGGCGGGCGAGATCCCACAGGCGGCGCACGCGGGCCTGGCCGGTGACGTCCGGGCCGATGGCGGCGTCTTCCCCCATGCGGCGCAGCACCCATTCATCAAGCGCGTTCGGATTGTGGATCAGCACCGGATTGCCCGAGGGTGTCTCGAGGCTGCGGATGAGGGATTTCAGCGAGGCATAGTCGAGCGCGGAATTGCGCCACTGGATATGGTCGACCGGATCGAAGCGGTGCTGCTCGATCCGCTTCCATGTCTCTTCCTCGAAGGGCGGGCAGTCGCCCGTCTCGCCGAACTCGCCATCGGAGCGGAAGCGCCCGGCGCGGCCCGCGATCTGGCCGCATTCGGCGGGCGTCAGCGCGCGGTGGCGGCGGCCGTCAAACTTGGTGCGCGAGGCGAAGACGACGCGGTCGACATCCAGGTTCAGGCCCATGCCGATGGCATCGGTGGCGACGATATAGTCAACCTCGCCTGACTGGTACATGGCGACCTGGGCATTGCGCGTGCGCGGGCTGAGCGCGCCCATGACCACGGCGGCGCCGCCCTTCTGCCGACGGAGCAATTCGGCAATCGCGTAGACCTCTTCGGAACTGAAGGCGACGATGGCGGTGCGCTTGGGCAGCTTGGTGATCTTGGTCTTGCCAGTATAGCGCAGCTCCGAAAACCGCTCGCGCGCCTCTGTATCGACGCCGAGGTTCAGCGTGCGCAGGATGGGCCGCATCGTGTCGGCGCCGAGCAGCAGGGTTTCCGATGCCCCTCGCATATGGAGGATGCGGTCTGTGAAAACATGGCCGCGGTCTTCGTCCTCGGCGAGCTGGATTTCGTCGATCGCGACAAAGTCTGCGCGCACGTCAACCGGCATGGATTCCACGGTGCAGACGAAATAGCGCGCCTTGGGCGGAACGATGCGCTCCTCACCCGTGATGAGGGCGGCATGGGCGGCGCCCTTGGCGGCCACAACGCGGTCATAGACCTCGCGCGCGAGCAGGCGCAGCGGCAGGCCGATCATGCCGGTGCCGTGGCCCAGCATGCGCTCAATGGCGTAATGCGTCTTGCCTGTATTGGTAGGGCCCAGAATGGCCTTGAGGGAGGAACTCATGCGCCGAGGTGGTGCGGGGGAAGCGGGGAGGAGTCAAGCGGGGGAGATGCTGGAACAGCGTGGTTGCTCCTCCTCCGTCTGGCCGCTGCGCGTCCAGCCACCTACCCCGCGAACGGGGGAGGATAAGGGGTTGAGGCCTAGGCCAGTTCCAGTTCGCCGGCCGGGGCGGCTTTCACCACCGGTTCCGGGGCGCGGACCGAGTCCGGGGAGCAAGGATGCCGTGCCTCAGCCCGCCGGGGCGGTTCCCGGGCGCAGGAACGCGAACATGTGCTGGACGTAGTCGGCCTTGCCGAGTTCGACGCCCTGATTCCGCAGGATCGCGTAGGCGGTCATGATGTGGAAGTAGAATTGCGGCAGCGCCCAGTCGCGGGCGTAGCCTTCCCCGTCCAGATCGAAGGCGAGCCCCATGGGCAGCTCCAGCGCGAGGGGGCGCCCGGCGCCGCTGTCCAGCGTGCCCGGCGCCAAGCCATCAAGGAAGGCGAGCGCCTCATCTATACGGGCCAATGCAGCGGCCATCGTGCCGGGCTGGTCGCCGCCATTGCGGCCTTCGTCGAGCAGCGTGTCCAGCGCGGGGGGCATGGGTTCATGGCGCAGGCGATGGGCGCCTTCGTATGCCTGCACGCAGGCGAAGCGAATCTGGGTCGACAGGGGGAACATATCAGACGCGAGGCGCGCGGCCATCAGCGCGTCGGCATCGGCCGCCTGCGCCGCGGCCTTGCGGAGCCAGAGCGCCAGCGCCTGAAGCATCTGCCGGTAGGTGGGTATCAGCAGCTCGGTGAGCGTCATGGGAATCCTCTCATGTACGACAGGGCGTATGCTGGCTGTATCGGGGCGCTCCAGCCGATTGGCGATGTGCTAACAACCGAACTGCCGCCAGCCAAGGGCCTTCAGGCCAGTTCCAGTTCGCCGGCCGGGGCGGCTTTCACCACCGGCACCGATGTGCGCACCGAGTCCGGGCGGCAGTCGAGGAGTTCCCAGCGGCCGTCATGGTGTTCGACGAGGGCGGTGCAGCTTTCGACCCAGTCGCCGTCATTCATGTAGGTGATGCCGTCAATGTCGCGCATCTCGGCGACATGGATGTGGCCGCAAATGGCGCCGTCATAGCCCTTGCGGCGGCAATAGGCGGCGACGTGATCCTCGAAATTGTGAATGTAGTTGAGGGCGCGCTTGGTGCGCTTTTTCAGGGCCGCCGAGAGCGACCAGTAAGGCAGCCCGAGCAGGCGGCGCACGCTGTTCAGGTTGGTATTGACCCAGAGCAGGAGGTTATAGGCGTGGTCGCCCAGGTGCATGATCCATTTGCGGTCGGCGCGCATCATGCCGTCGAACATGTCGCCATGCACGACGAGATAGCGCTTGCCGTCCTCGCCCTGGTGGACGGCGCGGTTCTTGACGTGGATGTCGCCGAAATTCAGGCGGAAATGCATGAAGGCGCGCAGGAACTCGTCATGGTTGCCGATGATATAGGTGACGTCGGTGCCGCGCTTGGCGGCCGTCAGGATACGGCGGATGGCATTGGTGTGAGCCTGCGGCCAGTACCATTTCTTTTTCAGGCGCCAGCCGTCGATGATGTCGCCGACGAGATAGAGATGCGCCGACGTGTTCAGCTTGAGGAAGGCGCACAGGGCCTCGGCCTGGCTGCCGCGCGAGCCAAGGTGGACATCGGAGATGAAGATCGCGCGGTATTTCGGCCGGACTTGGGTCATCCCGGCGGGGCATACGCTGATTTCAAAAGGCTTTTGTGACGGAAAGTCTGCAGTTTTGTGACGCGCGCAGCTGCCTAGCTCTCCAGTTCGACATCCCAATAGAGATAATCCATCCACGTATCGTGGAGGTGGTGGGGCGGGAACTTGCGGCCGATTTCCTGCAGCTGGTAATTGTTCGGCCGGAACGGCTTGTGCTGCAGGTGGACGTCGGAATGCTTCAGCAGCTTGCCGCCCTTGCGCAGGTTGCACGGGCTGCAGGCGGCCACGATGTTTTCCCATGTCGTGCGCCCGCCCTTCGAGCGCGGGATGACATGGTCGAAGGTGAGATTGTCGTGCGCGCCGCAATAGGCGCACTGGAAACGGTCGCGCAGGAACACGTTGAAGCGGGTGAAGGCTGGCGGGCGGTCCTGGCGCACGAAATCGCGCAGGGCGATCACGCTGGGCAGGCGGAACTCGGTGCTGGGGCTGCGCACGACATAATCGTATTCGGCAATGATATCGACACGGTCGAGGAAGACGGCCTTGACCACTTCCTGCCACGGCCACAGCGATAGCGGATAATAGGAGAGCGGCCTGAAGTCGGCGTTCAGAACAAGGGCAGGCCGTCCGTTGGGCGGCGCGGTGATGATCTCAGCCATGGTGACCCCCATCTGGCACGAGAAGACTGGTGACCTGTTTGAACCCGCTGAAGGCAGCACTCCTTTGCACGCTCGCCCGTCTGTTAGGCGATTCTTGTCATCAGATTATGACAGTCGGGACCGATTGCAACCAGTCAGGATCAGGACGGGGCGGGCGCCGCATCGCCGCGATCAAGGTGCAGCCAGGCCCACAATAGGTGCGCGGCGACACCGCGATACGGCCGCCAGCCCTCTGCATGGTCGGTGAAGGCCTTGATATCCATACGGGTTTCCACCGCAGAGAGCCGCTTGTGGGCCTCCATCAGGCCGACATCGCCGACCGGGAAGGCGTCCATCGCGCCAGTCGCATAAAGCAGAAACAATTCGGCGGTCCACGGGCCGATGCCCCTGACCGAGACCAGTTCCCGGCGCGCCTCATCGAGCGGGGCGCCGCACACGCGGGGCAGGTTCAGCGTTCCGGTCACGATGGCTTCGGCGATGGAGGTGAGATGGCGGGTCTTGGGGCGCGACTGGCCGCAGGCCCGCAGGGCGCCGGGATCGGCCGTCAGAACGGCTTCGGGCGTGACAGACCCGAGCAGCGCCTCGGTGCGGGTCCATATGGCGGCTGCCGCGCCGAGCGAGATCTGCTGGTGCGTGATCATGCGGGCCAGCATGGCATAGGTCGGCTCGCCCGCCCGCCAGACCGGCAGGCCGGTCAGCTCATAGGCGCGCGCAAGGGCGGGGTCTGCGCGGGCAAGCGATTCGCAGGCGGCCTTCAGCCGGGCCTGCGAAGGCGCTGTCACAGACCGGGGCCCGGCAGTTCGCCGAGAACGACCGTGCCGATCTTGAGCTTGTTGTCGTCCAGGGTGAAGGTCAGGAAGCCACCATTGGCCGAGGCGGTTTCCAGCGTTGCCACCGCCGCCTGTTCCTGCATGCGCCAGTAACCTGCCGCCTTGAGCGCGTCCTTCAGGCCTTGCGGATCGTCGATGCGCACACCGAATGACCCGTTCGCGAGGCCATTCTCGACCGTCACGCGCCCCTTGGCGCCAAACTTGAGCGGGCCCCAGTTGAGCAGGACCTGTCCGACTTCCACGCCGCCGCCTTCCTGCTGCAGCGCGCTGTACAGGTGTTCCGGCTGGCCGCCGCTGCGCACCCATGCGGGATAGAAATTGTCCACTTCGCCGATCAGGCGGCTCTCCTGGATTTCCGTGCCGAGCCAGGGCGCGCTGGCGGGCACCGCCTCAAGGGTCAGCGTGTCCCATTGCAGGGCGACGCGGAGATTGTCGCGGATTTCAGGGCTGGGGGCGAGGTTCAGCGAGAAGCCGCGGGCGGTGTAGGCCTGGCCTTCGATCAGGGCCGACACGTCATTCAGCTCAAGCGCTGCGCGGTGAACGCCGTCCGCGTCCCAGGACAGGCTGGCCGCCGACTTGCCATCGAGATCGGCGGTGTGGCGGATGCCCATCCGGTCCGTCAGGACGCTGCGGCCGGGCGCACGCGCGATGACATGGTTCCAGTTCCAAGGCTGCATCACGAGCTGCAGCTGCTCGCCTTCCCAGCTGGCCGCATTGGGCGGCTGGTAGCGCGGCGATGTCAGGTCGAGCTCGAACCGGAACGGATAGCCGCCGAAATCACGCGATTCGTAATCGACAATGGCGCCGCGCGCGCGCTCTGCCGCGACCCATTCATCCACGCCGCGCTCGATCTCGGCGCGCGCATAGATCCAGTAGGCCGTATAGGCCGCAATCACGGCAATCAGCAGAAGGAAGGGCGCAAACAGCCAGAAGCGGGACCGCCGGCGCTCAGCCAGCGGCTTTACCAGGCCGGAATCTTTCCAGTAATCAGTCATGTGGCTTGCGGATCCTGTATCGGTTGGGTGCGTCCCTGAACGGCGAGGCCTTCCCGGACGAGCGCATCTACGGATGCTTCCATGTCGGTTTGAAGGCGACGCATCATGGTTTTCCGGTCAAGGCCCGCCTCGATCGGAGGCAGGAATTCGTAGACGATACGGCCGGACCGGCGCCGCGTTCCGTGTGCAGGCCAGCAAAGGCCGGCATTGGTTGCCACCGGCACCACCGGCACGCCCAGCGCCTTGTACAGGCCGACAATGCCGGCGGCGTGATAGTGAGGCGCATCGCCGGGCGCCGTGCGGGTGCCTTCCGGGAAGATGACGACCTGACGGCCCTCAGCCACGCGCTTCCTTGCAGCGGCCACCATGGCGCGCAGGGTTTTTGTCGTGCCGGCCCGGTCGATCGGGATCATTTCGCTCTTCAGGGCATACCAGCCGAGAAAGGGATACCAGAGCAATTCCCGCTTCATCACGATGACCGGATCAGGCGTCACGAGGAAGGGAACGAAAATGTCGAACATGCACTGGTGCTTGCCGGCATAGATGAACGGGCCGTCGGGCAGGTTTTCCAGCCCGCGCAGCTCTGTCTCGATGCCGCATATGGCCTTCATGCCCCAGCGAATGGCCTGAGTATAGGCCTTGATGCACCACATGATCACGCGCCGCGGCAGCATCAGCACGAGGATGAAGAATGTGCCCATGAAGGCCATCAGGCCGTACAGGTAGGCAACAAAGAGGAGGGAGCGCAGCTGCATCATGAAGCTGCACGTTTAGCCGCTCAACCGAGAGTCGTCACCCGCCACTTTGCCCATTCTGTCAGTACGCCCTGAAACGACTTGCCGTCGCGCAGAATCGCTGACGGATCGACCACGGTGCGGACGGGATAGGGCTGCAGTTCAATATCCGGCATGGCCCGCTGTAGCAGGATCAGGCTTCGCGGCATGTGATAGTCGGATGTCACGATGATCAGCTGCGAATAGCCGTGTTCATAGGCCCAGGCAGCGGTCTCTTCGGCATTACCGATCGTGGTTTCGGCCCGGTATCCGATATCGACGCAGCAGGCATAGGTTTCCGGCGCGCCGCCGGCCAGCGTGACCAGCGCGTCAATGCCGACATCCGGATTGACCCCGGAAATCAGCAGGCGCTCGCCATGCCCCGCCGTCACCAGGCCGACACCGGCCGCAATGCGCAGGCCCGAGCCGCCGGTCAGGGCCACGATGGCATCAGCCTGCCGCGCGGTTGCAGGGACAGAATCGGCTGCCCGGCGCGCAAACATGAGGAAATCGAAGGCCACGACCCCCAGCAACAGGAAGACAAGGGCCGGAAAGAGCCCAAGGCGGCGCCCGTAGACGGATCGATCGACGCTCACATCATGCCTTTCAGGGCCCGGATCACGGTGATCCGGGCTGCCAGACGCGCAGCAATGCCCGCAATCACGGGCGTTGTCACGAGGATCACGAGATCGAGAAAGTCGAGGCTGAGTTCCGGCAGCAGGCCCGCGCGGGACCCGTGGACCTGAACGGTGAAGATCATCAAGGCGGCCGCGCCGAGCGCCATCAGGGCCCCGACCGATCCCGCGCGCAGGCCGAGGACCCAGAAACGCCGCTCGAACAGGCCGGCAATGAAACGGTCACGCGCACCGGCAAGATGCAGCACGTCGACAATATCGCGCCGGGCCAGAAGCGCGGCATGGGTGGCGAAGGCGATGACGGCGACTGCAGTTGACGCGAGCAGCGCGACCGCGATCAGGGCCGTGAGGCGCGCCACGGCGAGAACGCGGCGCACGTCCCCTGCCCAGTCGGCGTGCTCGTCAACCGCGCTGGCAATGCCGGCCTCGGTCAGATGGCGCGCGATTGTCGGGCCCATGTCGGCCACGCCAGGATCGGCCTCGACGGCGATCAGCTGCGGCAGAGGCAGGCTGTCGGGCAGGCCCCGGCTGCCGAAATTCGGTTCAAGCAGCGCGTCGATCTCGTCCTTGCCGAGGACACGCGTTTCGCGCACGCCGTTGATCTTCGCGATGAGCGCGCTGGCCTCGTCGGCACCGCGGCGGTCGACATCGGGCAGGCTGACGGTCAGTTCGCCCTGCACTTCGGCCGTCCAGCTCTTGGCCGCGCCATAGGTGGACTTGGCCGACAGCGCGGCAAGGGCCGCGAGGAAGCAGAGCGCGCCGACAACGAAGAACAGCGCGGCCTCGCGCACGTCCTCGACCGGAAGAAGCGGGGTCTCCTTTGCCATGCGCTAGCCCCCCAGCCCCGGATCGGTGCGACGGCGGGCTGCTTCGCCGCCAAACTCGACATCCTGGACAAGCAGGCGGTTGCTGAGGCGGTAGACCGGGGCCTCGACCTGGCGGACAAGCCCGAGATCATGCGTGGCGATGATGACGGTCGTCTGGCGCCTTTTGTTCAGCTCAAGGAAAAGCCGCATCAGGCGAGTGCCCATTTCGGGATCGACATTCCCGGTCGGTTCATCGGCGATCAGGATATCGGGCTGGGTCACCACGGCGCGGGCAATGGCAACGCGCTGCTGCTCGCCACCCGATAGGGTGGGCGGTTTAGCATGCAGGCGCTGGCCAAGACCCACCCAGGCGAGCAGTTCTTCGACATCGGCGCGATAGTCTGACTCGCGCCGCCCGAGGACCCGCAGCGGCAGCGCGACATTCTCATAGGCAGACAAGTGCTCGAGCAGGCGGAATTCCTGGAATACGACGCCGACACGGCGGCGCAGGGCCGACAGCTGGTCGCGGGTCAGGTTGCTTGTCGGGCGGCCGAAAAGCGAAACCTCGCCGCGGCTGGGTTTCAGCGACAGATAGAGAAGTTTCAGCAGACTTGTCTTGCCAGCGCCCGATGCACCGGTCAGGAAGCTGAACGAGCCGGGTTTCAGGACAAGATCAATATCGCTAAGTATGTCCTCTGAGGTATCATAGCGCAGCGATACCGAATCGAGGCGAACGGCGACATCGTCAAAGAGATCGTGTCGTGGATAGGTCATGGGCTCCTGCCTGGCAGCTCAGGCTATTGATTTAATGGGGCGAATTGCGGGAAAGACCAAGTCATGATCCTCACCTGTCCCTCATGTGAGACCCAGTATTTCGCCGATGACTCAACAATCGGTGAAAGCGGGCGAACTGTGAAGTGCGCGACCTGCGGACACAGCTGGTTCGTGCGCCCCGAAGGCGTCGCCGGACACGAGCATGCCGCCGCGCCAGCCGCCCATGAAGTCTACAGGGAGCGGGTGCGCGAGCAGCGCCGGCGCAAGAGCCGGTTTGCCGCCATGGTGTCCTGGATCGTCACTGCAGCCCTTTTCTTCACCCTGGGCCTCGCCGCGATCATATTCCGCAATGATGTTGTGAAATTCTGGCCGGAATCGGCGACGGCCTATAAACGGATCGGCTTTTCGGTGAACCGTTTCGGCCTGGAATTCGAGAATATCGAACGAAGCCGCACGTTCAATGACACGATTCCCGTCGTCACCGTGTCCGGCAGGGCGGTGAACGTGGCCCGCAGCACGGTCGACACGCCGGCCGTCCGGGTGAGCCTGATGGATGAACGCGGCAAGGAAGTCGCGCTGAAATTCGGGTCCATCACGCCTGCAGAGCTGGAGGCCGGCGAGACCGGGACGTTCAGGATCGTTCTGGAACAGGCGCCGATGGAAAGTTTCGAAATCGAGCTGTCCTTCATCGACAAGGCAGATGTACCGCCCGCGCCGGAGCCTGAAACCGGCCCTGCCGCTGAAACCGACACGATCGGGCCGGACTTGGCCGGTCCGGACACCGAGAGCCCTGTTGAATGAATGACATGCCGAATATTGAAGTCCTCGTCCCTGAAGACGAGCTGATGCTGCGCATCGAGGCACTGGCCGACACGCTGGCGCCGCGCCTGCAGGGCGACTGGTCGGCCGTATCGATCCTGATCGGGGCGACGCCATTCACCTCGGACCTGATGAAGGCATTGGCCCGGCGCGGCGTGCACCCGGTGCTGGACGTGATCTGGCTCGAGAGCTATCGCGACGCCCGCGAAAGTTCCGGACGCGTCGTCGTGCGAGCAGACCTCGGCCGCTCGGTCGAAGGGCGCGGCGTTCTGCTGCTGGATGACGTGTTCGACACAGGTCGCACGCTGGCCTTTGCCAAGACGCACCTCCTGTCAAAAGGCGCACGCGAAGTGGTCACCTGCGCGCTGACGCAAAAGCCGTGGGCCCCGCGCGGCGCGGATGGCGTCGACTTCTGCGCCTTCGATTCGCCCGGCCGCTACCTTGTCGGCTATGGCATGGACGATGCGGGCAAGTATCGCGGCCTGCCCTATATCGGCGCGCTGGACTAGGTCAGCGCGTACCAGATACAGGCGCCCGCCGTCACCAGTTTCACGATCAGGGTGAGGAGCGTGCCGACAGAGCGGCCGAAGCTTGACCCGGACGAGCCGCCAAGACCGATCGCGTGCAGGATGCGGCCGGCGAGAAAGCTGCCGCCGAGGGCATGGATCAGCACGACCGGCGCTGAGAGGGCCGCAAGACCCGCAATTCCGATGAGCACAATCGGCACATCCTCGACCGCATTTCCCTGAACGCGGATGGCGCGTTGCATGGCCTCGTTGGCGCCGTCGCCAAACATGACCTTTTCCTTCCCGCGCACACGCCCGACATTGATCTTCAATGCCAGCATGAGGAAGCCGAACAGGCCGAAATAGAGTGTCGCAGCTGCAAATGCCGTCATGGATAGTCCTCCCCGTTTTGGAAAGACTTAGCGCAATTCAGCCAATCTGCACGGAATTTCTACCAGGCGCCAATGTTCCCGGCGCTGGTCCACGGTTCCTTGGGTGCCTTGCGCTCGCCCTTTTGCAGGAGTTCGACGGAAATGCCGTCCGGCGAGCGGACGAAGGCCATGTGGCCGTCGCGCGGCGGCCGGTTGATCGTCACGCCCTGTGCGGCGAGGCGTTCGACCGCCGCATAGATATCATCGACCATATAGGCCAGGTGACCAAAATTGCGGCCGCCCTGATAGTCTTCCGGGTCCCAGTTATGGGTCAGTTCGATCATCGGAATGTTGAGCTGGGTGGGATTGGCGTTCTCCGGAACACCGCCGAGGCGTTCCACGTCTGCAGGCGAGGCGAGGAAGACCAGCGTGAACCGGCCCTTGTCATTGTCGACGCGGCGGACCTGCTCCAGCCCTAGCCCGTCGCAATAGAATTTCAGCGAGGCGTCGATATCGGTGACGCGCACCATGGTGTGAAGAAATTCGATGCTCATGAGAGGCCTCCATTAAGGTCGCGCAGGACCTGTTTGAGATTGGGCGGCATCAGGGCGTAATAGCGCCGCATGGCGGTTGCCAGCAGCAGGATCATGAAGCCCATGATGGCGAGGAAGACGGAAAATGTGTGGATCAGTGTTCCGACCTCGAAAACCGGCGAGGCGCCTGAGGCGCGCCAGAGGGCCGTCCAGACCATGTTGAAGGCGGCCACGAAAGGCGCGACCAGGAAGGAAACAATGGCGGCGCAGGCGAAGAAATAGGTCGCCGCCCGCGGCCCTTCGCTGCGCAGGTAGAGATCGGTGAACTCGGCATCCGTGACATCCGCAGGGATTTCGCCTGTCTCCTTGCGGGCAGAAAGCACTTCAGGCGCGAAATCGCGGGCGGATTTCCAGCGCCATGCGAGGTGCAGGCCCCAGGCGAGCAGGGCAATATAAAGCAGGATCATTGGCAGCATGGAAAAACTGGCAGGCCCGGATATGCGGCGCGTGGCCGACTGCCCCGGCCGCCGGTTCAGGCAGCATGGGCGCGTTCATAGGTCAACATGGCACGCTTTCGCGCCACACCCCAGTGATAGTTATGGAGCCGGCCGTCGGCTGCAAGGGCCCGGTGACAGGGAATGAACCAGCTGATCGGATTGGCGCCGACCGCTGCGCCGACAGCGCGCGCCGCGTTCGGATTGCCGGCCGCCCTCGCCAGCTGGCCATAGGTTCGGGTCGTCCCGGCCGGAATTTCGAGCAGGGCGCGCCAGACCTGCCGCCGGAACGGGGTGCCGTAGAGCGCCACAGGCATGGGTTCGCCGGATTCGAACACCTTGCGCGCAAAGCGTTCGGCCGCCGCATCATCCCGGCGAATGTCGGCGCCGGGATAGCGCGCGGCAAGATCGGCAAAGGCCTGCGCTTCGCCCACACCCTGATGTTCGAACCCTGTGCGCCTGGGCGCGCCTTCATCAATGAATCCAAGCCCGACGAGGCCCCGCTGGCCAATCAGCCATGCGCCGAGGCCAAAAGGTGTCGGCGCCTTGCCGAGAACAAGATCAGCCCCTGCCCCGCCTGCCTTTGCCTCGCCGGGCGTCAGGCCCTCATGGGCAATGAACAGGTCATGCAGGCGGCCGGGGCCGGAGAGGCCGGTCTCCAGAGCGGCGTCCAGCACGCTTGCGCCATCGCGCAGCAATTCGCCCGCCTCGCCATGGGCCAGCGCGGCCTGGTACTGCTTGGGGCTGATGCCGGCCCAGCGCGTGAATTCGCGCTGGAAATGGCTGGGCGAGAGGTTTATCGCCGCCGCCACGCTGGCAAGGTCCGGCCAGTCGCGCCAGGTGTCGCCGAGGTGGTTGAGGGCGTGCGCCATCCGGTCGTAGGCCCGGGCGCGTTCATCAAGGGGAGCAATCATCGGTGTCATGCGCGGCAGTTTGCCTGCAGCGACAGGCCGCTTCCACCCGTTTCTTGCGGCCAGCGCAGCTGAACCGATCTTTTAGGCGAAAGGCCTGTGCAGGCTGTCGTCTGGCGCTACAAGGATGCGGACAAGAGTGAAAAGGGAGACACGAATGACACAGGGATTTTCCACGCGCGCCATCCATGCAGGTAGCGCCCCGGATCCGGTAACCGGATCGCGCGCGCAGCCGATCCACCAGACAACCAGCTTCGTGTTCCGCGACGCCCAGCATGCGGCCAACCTGTTCGCGCTCCAGGAATTCGGCAACATCTATACCCGCCTCGGCAACCCGACCACCGGCGCGCTGGAAGCCCGTATTGCCGACCTCGAAGGCGGCACGATGGGCGTTGCGACCGCATCCGGCCATGCCGCCCAGCTTCTGGCCTTCCATGTGCTGATGGAGCCGGGTGCCAATATTGTTGCCGCGCGCCAGCTCTATGGCGGCTCGATCAACCAGCTCTCCCACGCGTTCAAGAAGTTCGGCTGGGAGGTCAAATTCGTCGACATTGACGATGTGGCGGGCTTTGAGACCGCTGTCGATGACAAGACCCGCGTGATCTTTACCGAAAGCCTTGCCAATCCGGGCGGGCTGGTCACGGACCTCGCCGCCATTGCGAAGATCGCCGCCCGGCATGGCATTCCCTACATGGTCGATAACACGATGGCCTCGCCCTATCTTTGCCGCCCGCTGGAGCATGGCGCGAACATCGTGGTTGAAAGCCTGACCAAGTTCATTGGCGGGCATGGCAACTCGATTGGCGGCATTGTGATCGATGGCGGCAATTTCGACTGGCTGGCCAGCAAGGCGAAATTCCCGACCATGGCGAGCCCGCAATCCTACTATAATGACATGGTGTTCGGCGAAGCCTTTGGCGCGCTGCCGCTTGGCCCGGACGGGTCCAATGTGAACATTGCCTTCGCCATTGCCGCGCGGGCCTTCTCGCTGCGCGACCTTGGCCCGGCAATCTCGCCGATGAATGCCTTCCTGATCATGACCGGCTGCGAGACGCTGCCTTTGCGCATGGAGCGCCATTGTGCGAACGCGCTCAAAGTGGCCGAGCACCTGAGCAGCCATGACAAGGTGAGCTGGGTTCGCTATGCGGGCCTGAAGGGTGACAAGCATTATGACCGCGCCCAGACCTATATGCCGAAGGGCGCAGGCGCCGTGTTCACCTTCGGCCTGAAAGGCGGGCATGACGCCGGCGTGAAACTGGTCGAAGGCGTGAAACTGTTCAGCCACCTCGCCAATATCGGCGATACGCGCTCGCTGATCATTCACCCGGCATCGACCACGCACAGCCAGCTGACCAATGCGCAGAAGACCGCGGCTGGCGCTGCGCCCGATACGGTCCGCCTGTCGGTCGGCATCGAGGATGCTGCTGATATCATTGCAGATCTGGACCAGGCGCTGGCGGCGCTCTGATCGCGCGAAAATTTCCTTCCCTGTTTGCCGGAACGCCTGCAATGTAGGCGCTTGGCCAACAGGGGAGGGTTCACACCCATGGCAGATGCCCGCAGCATTATCCTGCACGAATATCCGACGTCGCCCTTCGCGGAGAAAGTGCGCCTGGCGCTGAAGCTGAAAAACCTCGCCTATTCGCGGGTCGAGATCCCCGTGATCATGCCCCGGCCGGACCTGATGCCGCTGACAGGCGGTTATCGCCGCACGCCGGTCATGCAGATCGGCGCCGACATCTATTGCGACACGGCGATCATCCTGCGGGAGCTGGAATCCCGCTTTGCCACGGTGTCATTGCGCACGTCGGGCCATGAGGGCCTCGCCCAGATGGTGGCCGGGTGGACCGACTCACGCTGGTTCCAGTCATCGGTGGCCGTGATTTTCGGCGAACGCGGCGACAGCGTGCCCGAGGATTTCAAGAAGGACCGCGAGCAATTATCCGGCCGGCCGTTCGACACTGATGCCATGAAGCGTATCGCGCCGATGATGCGCGACCAGTGGCGCGCGCGGCTGATGCTGCTGGAAGAGCGCCTGCAGGCGGGCAAGGGCGCCGGCGCGGGCATCTACCTTGTCGGCGCGAAGCCGGGTCTGGTCGATGTTCACGCTTACATGAATCCCTGGTTCATGATGGCCAATGTCCCGGATTTCGCGAAGGAATGCCTGGAATCGGCGCCGCTGACGCGCGCCTGGTATGACCGCCTCACCGAAGCGGAAGGCCAGGAACCTGAAACCATCACGTCGGCCGAAGCGCTGGCCATCGGCAGGGGCGCCGCGCCTTGTCTCGGCCACCACGCTGAACGAACCCCAGGGCTTCTTGCCGGGAGACCGTGTGGCGGTCGCGCCTGACGATTACGGGCAGGTGTGGGTTGAAGGCGAACTGGTGCACGCAGACCCCCAGAGGCTGATCCTGCAACGCACTTCGCCTGAGGCCGAGACCATCCACGTTCACTTCCCGCGCGCCGGTTTCCTGGTCCGCCGGGCCTGACAAGGCTTGCGCATGCGCCTCCCGAATATAGGCTGGCAAAAAACCAGTCATGGGAGGACGGAGAATGAAGCGTTTGATGATTGCAGGCCTGTTGGTGCTGGGCGCATGCCAGTCGGCACAGGGCGACGAACTGGCGGCAGACGTCGCTGCGGACGAAAGCTGGTACCCGTCCAGATATGGCCCCGACGACCGGCTGGGCGCCCTGAACAATCTCAGCCCGGAAAAAACCGCGGCGGCGGCAAGGCTGGTGACGACCGGCAAGACCTATTCGCTCGGCATGGTGACGGGGCGCGACACACCGGCTTATGGCCCGCGCGAATATGACGTGACGGTCCTTCAGCTGTCGGATGGGTCGGGAACACCGCTGGGCGAGAACAAGGCGACCGGCAATGATGACATTGTCGATGTCTGGGTCGGTATTGGCAGCCAGATCGACGGCCTCGGCCATATGGGCATCAACCACCAGTATTATAACGGCGTGCCGGTGGCAGACTTTGTTACCCCGTCAGGCCTGACGCAGTTCGGCACCCACCTGCTGCCGCCGATCGCGACACGCGGCATCCTGCTGGACATGACCCGGGCGTTCGGCGATCCGGTCGCGCCGGGCACCGCGTTCAATAGGGCCGAGATCGAAGCGGCCGCCAAGAGCGCGGGCGTGACCATCGGGACAGGTGATGTGGTGATATTCCATACCGGCACGATGACGGCGCAGGCGGACGCTGCCGAACTCAGCCCCGCCGAACCGGGCATTGGTGTCGATGGCATCCAGTACCTGGCAGACCTGGGCGTGGTCGCCATCGGGTCCGACACCTGGGCGGTGGAAGTCATCCCGTTCGAGAACGAGGCGCGGCCATTTGACGGGCACCTGACCATGCTGGCGAAGAACGGGGTCTATATCCTCGAAAACATGGTGACGGATGAACTCGCGGCCGATGGCGCGACCGAGTTCTTCTTCACGCTGGGCGCGCCCCGCCTTGAAGGCACGGTCCAGGCGATCATCAATCCGGTTGCCATCCGCTAGGCATTTTCCTCTTCGTCGCGGCCAAATAAAAAACGCCGCCCTCTTCCGGGGGCGGCGTTTATCTGTGGGCTGAGAGCCTGAAGCGTCTAGAACTTCACGCTGGCCTTGCCGTACACGAAGCGGCCGGAGCTGCCGTACGGGATGTAGCCGGAGAACGGCGTGTTGCCGGTGCCGTTCTGGGCAAGCGGCGCCGGGTCACCATACTCGTCGAACACGTTGTCCGCGCCGATGGAAAGGGTCACACGCTCGTTCCAGGTGTAACGGCCCTCGATATCGAGGAGCGTGTTCGGATCGATCGTGTAGTCATTGGCAGGGTTCGAGCTTGGCACGAGCACTTCGCCGTAGCGGATGGCGCGAAGCGTTGCGCCGAATGGACCGCGTTCCCAGCCGAGCGATGCCGTCAGCTTGTCCTTCGGTGTGCCCTCTTCAAAGGTCAGCACATTGACGCGGCCGAACAGGACCGGGTTCGATGGCAGGGCCGTGAGTTCCGGAATAGCCGGCACGGCAGTCACGTCCGTCTTGTTGAAGTTTGCACCAACCGACGCGTCGAACTTGCCGAGGTCCGTTTCCGGGAAGGCATAGTTGGCCACGATATCGACACCGGTCGTTTCGGTATCCACACCGTTGAGGAAGAAGCGACCGCCGCCCGAGCCAAGGAAGCCCTGGGCTTCAAGGAAGTCACGCACGTCCTGCGAGGTAAGGTTCTCGGACAACACGATCCGGTCGTTCACGTCGATCCGATAGGCATCGACGGTCACATTGAGCGGACCATTCCGGAACACCGCGCCGATCGAGTAGTTGACCGAATTCTCGGCATCGAGGTCCTGGGCACCCAGGGCCTGGGCAACCGGGTCCGTGACCGGGAAGGTCGTGATGTCGAACGGTACGCCGTTGATGAAGTTCGTCGACGTTGTCGCAAAGTACTGCTGCTGCAGGGACGGCGCACGGAAGCCGTTCTGGACAGAGCCGCGCAGGGCGAACATGTCGTTGAAGTCATAACGGGCGGCCAGCTTGCCGGTGACCGTTTCGCCGAAGTCCGAATAGGATTCGACCCGCACGGCGCCCGACACGAGGAGCGCGTCTGTCACATTGGCTTCGAGGTCGACATAGGCACCGACAGCGGTGCGGTCCTCGTCAACTTCGTTGGCCGGACGGAAGCCCGGGAACACCTGGGCGCCCGAAGCCGTCGGGCCACCGTTCAGCAGCACGCCGCCATTGCGGTAGCTGTCCGGTTCGCCCGCATTGATCTCGTACATTTCCTGACGGGCTTCGAGGCCCCAGGCGACGTTGAGATCGGAGGCAAGGCCGTCAACGGCAAAGCCCTTCACCGCCGACAGGTTGGCAACGACCTGGCTGTACTTGAAGCCACCGGCATCAAACTCGGTCTTGGACGAAGGACCGATCGAACGGTTGAGCGTGTTCTCGATCGTGAACTGCATCTCGTTCGAGCCGTAGACAAGCGACGTATCCATGTCCCATCCGGCCATTTCAAACCGGGCACCGCCAGCCAGCGACGCATCGGTTGTCTCAGGCGAGATCAGTGGCAGGAAGCCGTTCGGATAGATTTCGACCACGTTACGGGCATCCAGTGCGCGGCGATAGAAGCCGGCCGATGTCGTGTCACGGTCCTGATAGCTGGCCCAGCCATAAAGCTCGACGCCGTTTGCAAGATCGTAGCCTGCATTGCCGAACAGGGTGACCTGTTCAAGCTCAGGTTCACCGGTCCAGGCATTGAAACGGTTGATCACCGCTTCGCGTGGATCGACTCCGCCGCCCGGCAGTGCCGGATAGTTGGGACGCACATCAAAGCCGGAGCGTTCGGAATGCTGCTGGTCCTTGTACTCGCCTGTCACTGTCAGGTAGCCGTCCTGGCCGAGCTGGAAACCCTTCCAGCCGGACAGCGTGACGACATGACCGTCCGAGCGTTCGCGGGTAATCTCGCCGCCAGCGGGGACAGTGACGCCGGCAGGCGGCGTTCCGACTGGTACGGTGTATTCCGTTTCGCGCCAGCCATAGCTGACTTCTGCGGCGCCGCCTTCGGCAGCTTCGCGCAGGTTGACGTTGATCACGCCGGCGATAGCATCAGAACCATACTGGGCCGAAGCACCATCACGCAGCACTTCGATGGCGGAGACGGCAAAGGTCGGGATCGTGTTCAGGTCGACGGCCGATGTACCGCGTCCGATTGATCCGTTTACGTTGACGAGCGAAGCCATGTGGCGGCGCTTGCCGTTGACGAGAACCAGTGTCTGGTCAGGGCCAAGGCCGCGCAACGTGGCCGGGCGGACCGAGTCCGTACCGTCATTGAGGGCAGGGCGCGGGAAGTTGAACGACGGGAGCTGAACCGACAGCGCCTGGTTCAGTTCGCCGATACCGATCTTCTCGAGCGTGGCCGACGATACAACGTCAACGGCAACAGCCGTGTCGAGAGCCGACCGGTTGGCAACGCGCGTACCGAGCGTGACGACGGTTTCAAGCGTACGATCACTTTCAGGCGCGGCTTCTTCCTGAGCGAAGGCGGGCGTGATGATGGATGCGATGGCCACAGCGGCTGTGGCGGCTCGCAGGACAGTTTTGAACTGCACGGTGAGTATCCTCCTTTGGATTGCGATGGGCGCCCGACGCTGGGAGTCCAACTTTGATAACCTGGAATGGGCATTCAAAATCAAAACAAAGAGTGGACATCGGGGGGAAAATCACAAGTGGGTGACACTTTTTGTCCCGCTCATGTGATAATTATGACACTGACGTACAGGTAACGCGAAAGGCCGCATCATGAACAGACGACTTTGCCTCATCACGGGCGCTTCAGCAGGGATCGGCGCGGAATTCGCCCGTCAGTATGCGGCGCTTGGCTGGGACCTCGCCCTGACCGCGCGCCGGACAGACCGGCTGGAAGCACTGGCTACCGAGCTTGAGGCCGCTCACGGCATTACGGTCATTCCCATTGCGCAGGATCTCGCCCGCGCCAATTCCGTCGACAGGATACTGGCCGAACTGGCGGACAGGGGACGGCATGCCGACGCACTGGTCAACAATGCCGGATACGGCCTGCCCGGCACTTTCTTCAACACGACCTGGAAGGACCAGGCGGCGTTCGTGCGTGTTCTGTACACCGCGCCGATCGAACTGGCGCACAAGGTGCTGCCGGGCATGGCCGAGCGGCGTTATGGCCGCATCATCAACGTGGCATCTCTTGCGGGCTATGCCGCAGGCAGCGCGGGACACACGCTGTATGCCAGCGTCAAGGCGGGCCTTATCAAGTTTTCCGAAAGCCTGAATGCGGAATGCGCCGCGACAGGGCAGGATGATATCCACTGTACGGCGCTTTGCCCCGGCTTCACCTGGAGCGAATTCCACGACGTGAACGGCACGCGGGAGGATACCAGCAAGATGCCGAAATGGATGTGGATGCAGGCCGCGCCGGTCGTGAAGGCCGGTATCGACGCGGTCAACCGGGGCCAGCCGGTCATTGTGCCGGGCGGGGCCAACAAGGTGATTGCCAGCCTGACGCGTATCCTGCCTGAACCCGTCGGCCGGGCCATGGTGAGCGCCCAGTCGAAACGCTACCGGCGGATGGATGCCTGACCCTGCCTGCGTTGTTGCACCGCACAATCTTTCCATGACTCTTCAGTCGCTCGCACTATACTAGGCTAAACGACCAGAGATCGCGGAGGAAATCATGGACGGCGCTGCAGGCGATACACTCGACACATCCCCAGTCCTGACAGGGCTTGTATCCACAATGGCCGACGCCGTTTCGGCGCTGGAAACCTATGTTGAGGCCGCCACGCGCGTCGCCAGCGCCCGGCTGAAAATGCCAGACGGACGTCCTGACCGAGAGGCGCTGGAGCGCGAACAGCACCTGGCCCACGGCCTGTCCTGGATCGCGACCTATCTCGAGGCCCTGCGCCAGTCCGCTGAATGGGCCGCGCGCCTTGAAGCAGAGGGCAAGTTCGGCGAGATCGAAGCCCTGCTCTCCCAGATCCTTTTCAGCGAGTATTTTGCCCAGCTTGTCGGCGGCGTGCCGATGAACCAGGGCGAGACCATCCGTCCGCATGAACTGGGCCTCCTGGCCGAGACCGATGCCCTCTTCGCCCACCCGGCCGTCAATCGCCTGATTACCGAAGGCAAGACGCCCGCCTCGATGGCCGCAGCCGCCCGTTTGCTGCCCGACTCATTGTCCCGCAACACGGTCGAGGAAACCGGCCTCGACGAGACCATGAGCATGGTGCGCGAACAGTTCGCGAAATTCTCCAGCGACCGGATCAAGCCGCACGCCCATGGCTGGCACATGCGCAATGATTACATCCCGATGGATGTCGTCAGCGAAATGGCCGAGCTTGGCGTGTTCGGCCTGACCATTCCGGAAGCGTTTGGCGGCTTCGGCATGGGCAAGATTGCCATGTGTGTCGTCTCCGAAGAATTGTCGCGTGGCTATATCGGCACCGGCTCGCTTGGCACCCGCAGCGAAATCGCCGCCGAGCTCATTCTCATCGGCGGCACCGACGAGCAGAAACAAAAATGGCTGCCCCTGATTGCCAGCGGCGAAATCCTGCCGACAGCCGTGTTCACAGAGCCGAATACGGGTTCCGACCTTGGCAGCCTGCGCACCCGCGCGGTGAAAACCGAAGACGGCAGCGAGTACGCCATTACCGGGAACAAGACCTGGATCACCCATCCCGTCCGCGCCGACATGATGACCGTGCTCGCCCGCACCGATCCGTCCACGAACAATTTTTCCGGCCTGTCCATGTTCCTCGCGGAAAAGCCGCGCGGAGACGACGCCAACCCCTTCCCGGCGCAAGGCATGACAGGCGGCGAGATCGAAGTCATCGGCTATCGCGGCATGAAGGAATACGAGATCGGCTTTGATGATTTCCGTGTGAAATCGGAAAACCTGCTCGGCGGAGTCGAAGGCCAGGGCTTCAAGCAGTTGATGGCCACCTTTGAAAGCGCCCGCATCCAGACCGCCGCGCGCGGCATCGGCGTGGCCCAGAATGCATTCGAGATCGGGCTGCAATATGCGCTGGACCGCAACCAGTTCGGTCACCCGATCTTCAGCTTTCCGCGCGTGTCAAACAAGCTGGTCATGATGGCAGCAGAACTGATCGCCGTGCGCCAGCTGACCTATTTCTCGGCCCGCCAGAAGGATGCTGACAAGCGCTGCGACCTCGAAGCCGGCATGGCCAAGCTGCTCGCCGCGCGTGTCGCCTGGGCAGCGGCCGACAATGCCCTGCAGATCCACGGCGGCAACGGCTTCGCTGTCGAATACCCGATCAGCCGCCTACTGGCCGATGCCCGCATCCTCAACATCTTCGAGGGCGCCGGCGAAGTGCAGGCCATGGTCATCGCGCGCCGCCTGCTCGAAGGCGGAAACTGAGTCCCGCCTTGCGTAAAATCCTAGCGGATCATGCCGCCCAGCGGCTCGATGTCGGCGGGCTCATGCTGGATGATGACCTTGGCGCCGAGGCGTTCGGCGCGCGCTTCGAAGGCCTCCATTGAGGCGAGGGTTTCGGGCTCGTCATAATTGAAGCGCGGCACACGTTTCAGTTCCCGGCTTTCAGCGCGGTGGTAGAGATCACCCGTCAACAGGACAGGGCCGGTTTCCGGCATCATCAACTGCAGGGACGAATGTCCAGGCGTGTGGCCCGGCGTCTGGAAGATCACTACAGAGCCATCGCCGAACACGTCATGCTCGTCTTCGATCACCTGCTGCTCCATCGGGCTGAACATCGCGAACGTGGGCGCAAGGTCTGCCGAAACGGGCGCAGAGCCGTCCGGCGGGAACATCGCGTCCTTTTCCTTCTGGTTCACCAGCCAGGTCGAGCCCTGCACCTGGTCGATCTGCCCGATATGGTCGAAATGGCTGTGCGAGACGGCAACATAGTCGATTTCCGACGGCACGATGCCATATTCAGCCAGCTGGTCCGTGACCGACTTTTCCATCGAGACGGTGAACACGCCTTGCGTGTTCTCACCATTGCCGACCAGCATGCCCGGCAGACCGATATCCCAGAGCAACAGGCCCTTGGGGTGATGAACAAGGAAGCAGCTGTCCGTGAACGTGTCGGCCACGCCCGCATAATCCCCGGCCGAGGAGAAAATATCGAGATCGGAAATCCTGATCGTCCCGCAATCAAGCACGGCGACGTGCAGCGGCTTTTCGGCCTCTGCGGCTTCCGTTTCGGTCACGGCCGCAGGTGCGGCGTCAGGCGCTGGCGCTTCGGCCGCCGGCGTGCAGGCCGACAGAAGTGCTGCCACCGAAGCCGCAATCATCAGATGTGTCAGGCGCATGGTCTTCCCCTTGGATCTTGTTCTTCAGGGTGAACCTAGTCTGAATCCCCGTCCAGCGATAGCGCCTGTCCTTCGGGCCCGATCACGCGGTAGAAACAGCTGTCCCGGCCCGTATGGCAGGCTCCGCCGGTCTGGTTCACCCGCAGCAGCACGGCATCCTGGTCGCAGTCCACGCGCACTTCGACAACAGCCTGCGTATGGCCGGACGTTTCACCCTTGACCCACAATTCGCCGCGCGAGCGCGACCAGTAGGTCGCCCGGCCCGTCGCCAGCGTCGCGCCGAGCGCCTCGGCATTCATCCAGGCCAGCATCAGCACCTCGCCGCTCGCCGCGTCCTGCGCGATGGCGGCAATCAGTCCGTCAGCATTGAATTTCGGGCGCAGTTCCAGCGTTTCGTCCTGGGCCGCGCCCGTCAGGGGAGGAGAATAGTCGGTCATGGCCCCCTCCATAATGCACGGCCGCCGGGCGCGCCAGCGGAACCGCAATGCCAATGGTGCGCCTGATCCGGCTGACATTTCGCGCGAAACGGGTCTAGACTGCCAGAAACAATATGGAGGAGGCGCCGCATGGCTGCATATACGCAAATTCTGGAGACGCAGCAGGACGGGGTTTTGACCCTGACCCTGAACCGGCCCGAGCGCCTGAATGCCTGGACCCCGGTCATGCAGGCGGAACTGGAAACAGCCATCCGCGCCGCAGGCGGGAATCCGGACGTGCGATGCATCATCATTACGGGCGCGGGCCGGGGCTTCTGTGCCGGGGCCGACATGAACCACCTTCAGGACATCCAGGATGACACGAGCGGCGCTGCCCAGTCCGCGACAGCGCGTGTCGAACGGCCCGCGCCCACCGGACTGGAGAAGACCTACGATGGCCGGTTTGGCTATCTCTATGCCTGCCCAAAACCCATCATCGCCGCGATCAATGGCCCGTGCGCCGGCATTGGCCTTGTTTTTTCGCTGTTTACAGACCTGCGGTTCACCACCGATGACGCAAAGTTCACTACCGCCTTCGCCCAGCGCGGCCTGATCGCCGAACATGGCATTGGCTGGCTGCTGCCCCGGCTCGTGGGCGAGGCGAACGCGCTGGACCTCCTGTTCACGGCCCGTGTGTTCAAGGGCGACGAAGCCGCAAGCCTCGGCCTCGTCAACAAGTCGCTGCCTGCGGCTGAGCTGATGCCGCACGTGCAGGAACTGGCGGCCTTCCTCGCAACGCAGGTCTCGCCGCGCTCAGTCGCCGTCATGAAACGGCAGGTCCGGGCGGCCTATTTCCAGTCCTATACTGAAAGCCTTGCCGAAGCGGATGCTGAAATGGCCGCGAGCTTCACGACATTCGATTTCAAGGAAGGCGTTGCCAGTTTCGTCGAGCGCCGCGCACCCGCCTTCCAGGGCAAGTAGACAGGACAGGCAGAACCGATGACACGCCGTATTGATATCGTTGAGGTCGGCCCGCGCGACGGACTGCAGAACGATCCCGCCAACCTGACGGTCGACCAGAAGCTGGAATTCATCTGCCGCCTGGAGGATGCCGGCGTGCGGCGGATGGAATCCGGCAGCTTCGTCAACCCGAAGGCCGTGCCGAAAATGGCTGATTCCGCTGCCGTGTTTGCGGGGCTCGACCGGTCGCGGCCGACGCGGCATATCGCGCTGGCCCTCAACGAAAAGGGCGTGCGCCGGGCGATTGATGCCGGCGCGGACGAGATCAATTTCGTGCTCGTTGCAGGCGAGGGTTTCGGCAGGCGCAATCAGGGCATGAGCCCGCAGGACAGCGCCGACATGCTGGCGCAATGCGCGCCGCTCGTCCTGGAAGCGGGCATCGCGCTATCGGCAACCATCTCCGTCGCTTTCGGCGATCCCTATGACGGGGACGTCGATATCGCCGTCGTCGGCAACCTGGCCGCGCAGGCCCAGCGGGCGGGCGTCAATGAACTTGCCCTTGGCGACACGATCGGTGTGGCAACGCCATGGGACGTGCGCGCGCGCATTGAACGGGTCCGCATGGAAGCGCCCGATGTGTTCCTGCGCATGCATTTCCACGATACGCGCGGGGCGGCGCTCGCCAATGTCGCAGCCGCCATTGATGCGGGCGTCGACGTGATCGACGCGAGCTGCGGCGGCATTGGCGGCTGTCCATTCGCCCCGGCCGCAACCGGAAACGTGGCGACGGAAGACGTCGTCTATATGCTGGAACGGGCCGGATTCGACACCGGGCTGGACCTCGGCAAGCTGATTGAGACGGCCCACTGGCTGGAGAAAGTCCTCCAGCATCCCGTGTCATCATCGCTCAGCCGGGCGGGCGGATTCCCTCCCGCGAAAGTGCCCGCTTAGGCCCCGCCGAGGCGGGCGGCTTCCTCATCCGACAGTTCGGAATTGTCATAGACGTTCTGAACATCGTCGAGTTCGTCGAGCACATCGAGCAGTTTCATCAGCGTGTCGGCGGCATCACCTGTCACAGGAATCGTGTTCTGCGGCTTCCAGATCAGCTTGGTCGATTTGGCTTCCACATCGGCGCCGAAATGCGCGGCCAGGGCATCGGCCACCGATTGCAGGTCTTCGCGCGCGGTATAGATCCAGTGGCTTTCTTCATCGGATTCCACGTCCTGGGCGCCTGCGAGAATGGCCGCCTCCATGACTTCGTCTTCCGTGCCGACGCTGGCCGGATACTCGATTTCACCAACCTGGTCGAAGCTGAAGGACACTGATCCGGTCTCACCGAGATTGCCGCCATTCTTCGAGAAAGCCGTGCGCACATCAGTCGCCGTGCGGTTCTTGTTGTCGGTCGAGGCTTCGACAATGATACCGACGCCGCCGGGGCCGAAGCCTTCATAGCGGATGTCGACATAGTCTTCGCCGCTGCCGCCCTGGCCCTTGTCGATGGCGCGCTGGATATTGTCCTTCGGCACAGACTGACCCTTGGCGTTCTGGATGGCGAGACGCAGGCGCGGGTTCCCGTCCGGGTCAGGTCCGCCCATCTTGGACGCGATGGTGATCTCTTTTGACAGGCGCGCGAACAGAACGGCGCGCTTCTTGTCCTGCGCACCTTTGCGGTGCTGGATATTTGCCCATTTACTATGGCCGGCCATGAAAACCTCTTTGGGGTCGGAAACGTGAAGCGTGGCCTTTAGCGCAGGATCGCCGGACTTCCAAGCGCCCCGGCGGCAGGCCTTGCCGAACATGGGTTAATCCTTGAAATTGGAAAAAACACCTGGGAGGAGACGACAATGCGCGCCTGCGCGATTTCACTGACCGCTATTTTCCTGTCCGCCTGCGCCGGCCAGGCGCCTGTTTCAGACACTGTGGTCCCGGCCGCAATCGTGCCGCCTCCGCCTGCCGCCGGCGTGGCGACCGACGCCACCCGCGCCGCGAACGCCGCACTGGCCACCCGACTGCCACTGGACGAGCAGAGCGACGTGGAAGACGCGGGCCGGGGCCGGATCGGCTTTATCGATGCGCCTGCCATTCTCAACGCGGATGGCGGCGTGGTCTGGTCGATCCCGCAATTCGATTTCCTGAAGGGCGAGGCGCCTGATACGGTGAACCCCTCGCTCTGGCGCCAGTCACGGCTTGCCGCCGAGCATGGCCTGTTTGAGGTCGGCCCCGGCATCTGGCAGGTGCGCGGCTATGACCTCTCCGTGATGAGCGTGATCGAGGGCAAGACCGGCTGGATCATTGTCGACCCGCTGACCAGCGTCGAAACGGCAAGCGCGGCCCTGAAACTGGTCAATGACACGCTGGGCGAACGCCCCGTCACGGGCCTGCTTTATACCCACAGCCATGCCGACCATTTCGGCGGCGCGCGCGGCGTGATCACCGAGGAAGACGCCGCGGCCCGCAAGGTGCCGATCCTCGCCCCCATCGGCTTCCTTGAGCATGCCGTCAGCGAGAACCTGATCGCTGGCAACCAGATGAGCCGCCGGTCGACCTTCATGTTCGGCAACACGATTGCGCGCAGCCCGGCCGCCCATGTCGGCTCCGGCCTCGGCCCCGGCCTGCCCCAGGGCACGATCAGCCTGATCGCGCCAACCGAGGAGATTGCCGGCCGCGGCACGCAGCGCGTCGTCGATGGCGTCACCATCGAGTTCATTGATGCCGCCGGCACGGAGGCGCCTGCCGAATTCATGTTCTACCTGCCCGAACGCCGTGCCCTCTGCACCGCAGAAGTCGTCACCGCGACCTTCCATAACCTGCTCACCCCGCGCGGCGCCAAGGTGCGCGACGCGCTCGGCTGGACACGGGCCATCGACCATGTGCTGGAGACCTATGGCGGCAAGTCCGATGTCGTCTTCGCCTCGCACCACTGGCCGACCTGGGGACAGGAGAATGTCGAGAGCCTGCTGACCCAGCAGCGCGACATCTACCGCTATGTCCACGACCAGACCCTGCGCAATGCCAATGCCGGCGCGACCATGTTCGAAGCGGCGGAGGCGGTTGAGGAACCGGCCTTCGAGCGCGAAGCCGATGCCTTCAATACGCGCGGCTATTACGGCACGCTCAATCACAATGCCAAGGCCGTCTACCAGTATTATTTCGGCTGGTGGGGCGGGGTTCCGGCTGATTATAACGCGCTGCCGCACGCCGTGACGGCGGCCCGCTATGTCGAGGCGATGGGCGGGGCTGACGCCACGCTGGCGCTCGGGGCCGAGGCGTTCGAGGCGGGCGACTTCCGCTGGGCGGCGGAAGTGTTCAACCATGCCGTCTTCGCCGACCCGGAGAATGAAGCGGCCCGCAACTGGCTCGCCGCCACCTATGAACAGCTCGGCTTCCAGGCCGAGAGCGGCGCCTGGCGCAGCTATTATCTCGTCGGCGCCAGCGAGCTGCGCAACGGCATCCCGAGCCTCGGAAACCCGCAGCTCGGCAACCCGGAATTCCTGCGCGCGGTGAGCTCGATCGACCTCATGGATTCCCTCGCCGCCCGGTTCAATCCGGCCAAGATGACGGGCGAACCCTTTGCGGTGAACCTCGTCTTTCCTGACCGCGACGAGACTGTGACGCTGCATGTGGGCAAGTCTGTCCTCGTGCCGCGCGAGGGGATCGGCGCCGAAGCCGCCGTCACGCTGACGCTGGACCGCTCCGTGTTTGACCTCGTCCTGCTGGGCCGGACCACGCTGCCGGAACAGCTGCAGTCCGGCGCAGCCAGTGTGAGTGGCAACCCGGCTATGCTCGCCGCCTTGTTCGGCACCCTCGACCGGCCTGACTTCTGGTTCCCGGTCGTGACGCCCTGACTGGCATAACAGCGCCTTTGGCCCTGATCATATGAAAAGCCGCGCGTCACGCGAGGGGAGGAGACACGGATGACGGACACGAAAACCCGCTGGGAGATCACCACCGGCCGGTCCCTGCTCGGCCTGTATTTTCTGGCGCCGGGGATCATGAAATTCCTGGCGCCCGACATGCATATCGCCCTGATGGAACATCACGGCGTTGCTTTTGCGTCGCCTCTCATGTGGTTCGCCGCACTGGTGAATATTGCTGGCGGACTGGCCCTGATCACTGGGCGCCACGTTCGGCGCGTGGCATTCGGCTTCGTGATCTACATTCTTCTTGTGAATGGGCTGTTGCATGATTTCTGGAATTTCGGCGGCACCGAAGGCGCCCATGAATTGCAGAACTTCATCAAGAATCTCGGCATCCTGGCCGGCCTGCTCGTACTGGCCGGCGCAAGCAGGTCGCGCGCCGTGTTCGCGGCGAACTGGTGGAAATCGGATCGCGCAGTTTAGACCGGCACCTGCTCGCTAAGCCGTCCACCCATGCGGATGGGTTCGATGCGCGTGGCGAGGCCGGTCTTGTCATCCGTTTCGACATAGGTGCCGCAGAGGGTGCCGTCGCCGAGGGCGGGCTGGTAGCGTTCGCCGGGCAGCTGGGTGATGAAACGGTTGAGCGAGTTCTGCTTCTGCATGCCGATGACGCTGTCATAGTCGCCGCACATGCCGGCATCGGTCTGGTAGGCCGTGCCGTTCTCGAGGATCATCGTGTCGGCGGTGGGCACATGGGTGTGGCTGCCGACGACGAGGCTGGCGCGGCCGTCGCAATGATGGCCCATGGCCATTTTCTCGCTGGTCGCTTCGCAATGCATGTCGACGATCAGGGCATCGGCGACGGCGCCGAGCGGCATGGAATCGAGCGCGGCATCCACGGCGGAGAACGGATCCGACAGGCTTTGCCGCATGAAGACGTTGCCCTGCACCTGGACCACGCCGACGCGGCGCCCGTCCGGCAGGGTATAGAGGTGGGCGCCCTTGCCCGGCGCATTGGCGGCAGGGGGATAGTTGAGGGGCCGCAGCAGGCGCGGTTCGCGCTGGATGAAGGTCAGCATCTCGCGCTGGTCCCAGGCATGGTCGCCAAGCGTCAGGCAATCGGCGCCCGCCCCGAAGAATTCGTTTGCGATGATTTCGGTCAGGCCGAAGCCGCCCGCCGAATTTTCGGCATTCACGACAACGAAATCGAGCCGCAGGCGGGCCTTCAGGCCCGGCAGGTATTCCAGGACGGCAGCCCTGCCTGGCTTGCCGACGACATCTCCGAAGAATGCGAGTTTCATGGATACCAGCCTATGCCCTGCCGGGCGCGCAAAGAAAAGCGCGCGTCTCCAGCTGGAAACGCGCGCCATTCAGGCCGGTGAGGCCGGGCCTACTCGTTCTTGGCGCTGAAACCGAGCGCCGTCTTGGTCAGGGCCGACGGATCCTCCATCTCGACAAAGTCGGCCACCCGCAGCGGCGTTGCCGGCGCCAGGGTGATCGTCAGCGTCTTCGGATCGGTCAGGAAGCTGGACAGGGCCGTCGCCGCTTCACCTGCCAGTTCCGGGTCAATACCCGCGCCAGCCGCCATCATGGGTGCCATGGCCATCATGCCGGCTGTCTGGCTGCGAAGCTCTTGCGGATCCTGGCCCGACTGCGCCGCATAGGCGTTGAAGGCGCGGTTCACAAAGCCATCATCATCGAGCGAGATCTGGAAATTGTGAACCAGCATCTTTTTCAGGGCGTCCTGCATCATCGTGCCGGAATCGGCCGGCGCATCATCAGCCACCGCTTTTGCCTGCGCAGCCGCGAAGGCGCTGGCGCCTTCATACTTGCCGGAAAAGTCGAGGCGGAAACCGTCGTCCAGCTTCCAGAAATTCTTGCCCTTGGGGATCGTGACCACGTCCTTTTCAGGATCATAGTCCTGTTCGGACTGGCCGCTCAGTTCCAGTTTTTCATAGCCCAGCAGCGCCAGCTGTGAGCCGAGCTTCTCGCCCAGTTCGCCTTCACCGGTGCCCAGGGTCATCTTGAACGGATCCGTCACCACTTTCACGGCACGGCCCTTTTTGTCGCGCGAAACCTTGGAATTGAGTTTCGGCATGTCGAACGCGGCGCCGGACACGTTGACCTTGAGGTTATCAAGCGCAACGGAATCATATCCCGGATTGGCCGGATCGTTCTGCAGCATGTCGAACAGGCCCGATGCAGACGCCTTGCTGGAATCCTCGCCCATTTCAGACAGCATAGCGAAATTGACACCGCGAATGTCCACGCCGCCAAGGCTCGCCTTCACGTTGGTGTCATCCGTTGGGTCCGTCATGTCGAAGCTGAGCCCCTTCAGGGCCATCTGCGCCATCGTCTCGTCCTTCAGGCCAAGCACGCTGACAGAGGAAATCAGGAACGCACCCTTCTCGCCCTCTGCTTCGTCGATCTGGAAGTTCACATCCTTCATCGACCAGAGGTCGAAGGCGAGCGCCTTGCCTTCGGGCATGTCCAGGGCTTCGCCCTTGCCGAACAGGCTGGCAATCCACGCGGCGGTTTCCGGCGATGGATTGACCAGTTCCATGGACTTGATCTTGCTCGTGCCCTGGCTCTCTTCAGGTTTCTTCGGAACGAAGCTGACATCCGACAGGACGACGCGCGAGAAATTCGGCTTGCCGTCGATCATGCCGAGGCCTTCGAATTCCATCGTGGCGGCTTTCAGGTCTGCGCCTTTCAGGTGCAACTCGCCATCGTCATCATCGAGGCTGACGCCTTCGACACTGTCATCTTCCGAGGCGAGCAGTGTGACGTCCTTGAAGACGGCCTTGGCGCCCTTCACATCGCTGGATTCAAAGCTGACCCGGCCCGCGCCTGACTGAGTCAATGAAAACGCACTCAGCACTTCATTGGCCGAAGCTGCGTCTCCTTTGCGAAGCTTGATGCCCGGCAATTTGCCCTGGGACTGTTCGGCCACACTCTGGCCCGCGCCATTCTCGTCCTTGTTTTTGTCACCGCATGCCGTAAGCAAAGCGAGGGCGGCAACGCCTGTCAGCAGATATTTCATCTTTGGTCCCTTTATTGAATAACTGCGAGCAGGTGTCCCCGACGCGTCTCATGAGAGTTTAATACATGGCATACAACAATGGCCAGACCATGACACTGAAGGCGCCGAATGGTTCGCGCGTTGTGGTACGATTTGAGGTAAATTCCAAGGCCAGGCGGCTGATTCTCCGGCTGGATGAGCGCCGCCGCGAGGCTGTGGCCGTTGCGCCGAGCAATCGCCAGATCAAGGATGCTGCAGCATTTGCTGCAGAACGCGTGGAATGGATCTCGACCCGGCTGCAGCACCTGCCTGAAATCGTGCGCTTCGAAGAAGCTGAAATCATCCGCTTCCGGGGCGAACCGTGCCAGTTGACAGCCAATGGCGACACGCGCCTGGCCAAGATGTGGCCCGGCGACCCGCTGCTGCTCAGCGCGCCGGGCGATCCTGAGACACTGCCCCTACGTGTCACCCGCTATCTGAAAAAGCAGGCCAAGGCCGATCTGACCCGCGCCGTTAACCGCCATGTCGAGACGCTGGGCGTTGAATATAAAGCCATTTCTGTAAAAGACACCCGGTCCCGCTGGGGCTCGTGCACGGTGGATGGCCAGCTGTCTTTCTCCTGGCGCCTGATCATGGCGCCCCCGAAAGTGCTGGATTATGTCGCGGCGCACGAGTGTGCCCACCTGCTGGAGATGAATCATTCGCCGAAATTCTGGGCGCATGTCTCACGGTGCGCCCCAGACTGGAAACGCCAGCGCGCCTGGTTGCGTACACACGGCGCAGGACTTCAATCGGCTGGGGAATAATCCGCGCGCTGAAGGTCAGCGCGGACGCGCCAGGCAGATATGTCCTTAAGCTGACAAAAAAATAATTGTCCGGATGACTGCCTTTTTCGGGCCGACGAAATTGCAGTCCTGTTTCCGCACTTTGGCTCGCGCGCTGATGCATGGTCTATATTTTGGACTAAAGTTCGCGCGATTCGCGGCCCCTCAGCCGGCCTGCGCGGAGGCAAGTTCCTTCTCGGACTCGGTCGGCCGCGCCGGACCGAAACTGATCAGGGTGACGCCCTCGCCGCCCTTCGGCTCGCGATTGGGGCCCAGGAAGGTCACCGTCCCGTCGGGCCGGACTTCCGCGATCAGGTCCGATTTCGGCCGGTCCTCGCGGAAATCGGCGAGATCGTATTCGTCCGTCAGCTTGGTCTTGCCGAAGGTCCAGCCGCGATAATGGTCACGGATCAGGCTGTCATAGCCGCGCCCGCGCCGGATCAGCGTGCGCCCGCGCGTGCCCATGCCGATGGCGCGCGGGTCTTCGTCTTCGGTGTCCTGCGCGGAGAGCTGGTAGACCTTGTGGCGGCCGAGTTCGGGGGCGAAATGCCCGGACACAAGCGCATTATAGGGTTCGTTCGCCGACAGGCCGACGACCTGGTCAAAGGCTGAATGGTCGAGCCGCACTTCGGCGTCTTCTGACAGGACTTCCCCGAAAAACGTATTCAGGCCCGCTTCCCGTGCCGGCCGCAGGCGCCGCCAGTTATTGTCAGCCAGAATGGGCTCGACCCCGACATCCCTGAGCACTTTTGCCAGATCGGTGCTCCACGGGTTCACGCCCACCAGCAGCACGCCCGGCTTTTCCTTGCGCGCAAGGCCGAGACGCCGCGCGAGCGGCCCGATGGTGAAGCCATGCATCACGACCGTGGCGAACACCATGGCAAAGGCGAGCGGTGTGATCTGTTCGGCGCCGGAGAAGTAGAACTTGCTGTCCCCGCGCCGGCCGAGGTCTTCCAAGAGGGTGGCAAACAGGCTGGAGACGGCGACCGCCACGATCCCGCGCGGCGCAATCCAGCCGAGCAGCAGGGCCTCGTTGCGCTTCAGCGTGCCGTAGGTGGAAATCCAGACCGACAGGGGCCGCACGATGAACATCATCGCGGCCAGGAAGGCCAACGTGCGCCAGGTCAGCGCGTCCTTGATGACATCGGGCTTGAGGTTTGCGGTCAGGATCACGAACACGCCGGAGACGAGCAAGACAGCGATATCCTCCTTGAACTTGCGCAATTCAGCCAGCCCGGCGAGCCGGGAATTGGCCAGCGTCATGCCATAGGCCGTCACGGCAACGAGCCCGATTTCCTTTTCGATCTGCTCAGCCAGCGCATAGCACAGGATGATCGAGGCAAAGATGATCGGCGCTTTCAGGTATTCCGGTGTCCAGCCTGCGCGGAAGGCCCGCACCATGGCCCAGCCAAAGGCAATGCCCAGCGCCACGCCGAGGCCCGCCGCCACGACGATCATCGCGCCCTTGCCGAGGATCGACTCGCCTGTTGCGGCCACGCGGATGATCTCGAACGAGGCAACGGCGAACAGGGCGCCGACGGGGTCGTTGACGATGCCTTCCCATTTCAGGAACTGGCCGGCCCTGCCGCCGAGCTTTGACTGGCGCAAAAGCGGCATGATGACGGTCGGCCCGGTCACCACCATGACGCCCGCAAACACGATCGAACTCGACCAGTCGAGCCCGGCGGCATAGCGCGCCGCCAGCGTCCCGAACAGCCAGGCCAGGGGCCCGCCGATGAATACCATGCGCCGCACGGCAGCGCCGGCATCGCGCAGGTTCTCGAATTTCAGGACAAGCCCGCCCTCGAACAGGATCACGGCCACAGCCAGCGACACGATCGGCCGCAAGAGGTCGTTTCCGCCGCCATTGAACACGGCTTCAGGGTCGAGCAGCGGCTCACCGAAAATCACCGCCCATAGCGGCCCGGCCGCAAGGCCAGCCAGCGCCATCAGCACGATGGCCGGCGCCTGAAGGCGCCAGGCGAGCCATTGTGCACCGATTCCGAGCGCCCCGATCAACGCACAGGCGAAGATCAGCTCGCTGGATCCGGCACCCGCAAGAGCAAAGTCCATATGGTTCATGCGCGCCCTGTCAGCTCACCAGCCCCGTTGTCCCCGGCCCGCACTACGCGGGCTGAGCGTTGATGTCATCGGCAAAGTCGAACCCGATGTCGCGCGTGCCGTAATCGCCGACCTCATAGCGCTCTATATTCTCCCGGAACCAGTTGAGCACATGTGAAAACACATGCGCGTGGAAAGGTTCCAGGCTCTGGTCCTTCAGCGGCAGGCTGAATTCGAATTCCGCGCCATCCTCGATCTCGATGATGAACACCTCGCCCACCTTGCGGCATTCCATGCTGACCCGCAGCCAGTCCTCACTCTTCGACACGCGCACGGCCAGGCCGAACGCAATCGGCACCAGGGGGCGAAACCCTCGCGGCGGAAGGGAAAACGCCTGGTCACCATGCGGCTTCGGTTCGAATGGCCCCGTCGGCGGCACGAGATGAACGCAAATGCCATCCGCCGCGCCGATATAGTCGCACAGGCCCGCGCGCATCGCCTCGGCGAGGGAGCGGATCCGGTCATAATTCTCGGCGGCAAGCGCCTGGTATGTTTCAACCGTGGCGATCAGTTCATCGAAACGCGACAATGGGCATGGCCTCCGGGCATGGGCAGGTCAGATATGGATGAAAGACTAGGCCGATAAGGCCCGGCCTTCAAACTTTATGGTTGCTGCCATCGGGCAGTGATCGGACGCTTTCGGATCCAGCCAGCCGATTCCGGGGAATCGCGGGCCGGTGTAGCGGGCGGCATGATAGGGCGATCCAGCCCGGATGATTCTGGTATCCGGTGCCGGATTCTGCGCCGCAAGCCGCGGAGACAGCATGATATGGTCAAGGGCACCGTACGTGTCATCCTCCGGATAGTGGTGCGTCCAGCGGTCTAATGCATCCGGAATCGCGTGAGGGGCGAGATCCACGGCGAATCCATCGTCCAACAGCGGCCCAAGGCCACTATGGCCAACCGGATGGCCATCGACTTCCCGATAGTCATTGAAGTCTCCCAGCACGACCCAGTCTTCCTCGGCAGGCCGCTCGAAACGCAGCCGCACCAGCTGGCGCACGGCGGCCGCCTCTGCCAGGCGGACTTGGCGCGTTTTCCTGCGTCCCCCGTGCATGGACTTGAAATGGCAGATGAACAGGGTCAGGGCCCGACCGTCCTTCGCCACGTCCACTTCAAGGCAATCGCGCCGGAAGGCGTAGTCATTGATGGTCTGGCCCGGCGGTGGCGTCACGCCGAGGGCGCCAAAGGTGCGCCGCGCATGGCTGCGCTGGTAAACCACAGGCAATCGTGACAGCAGGGCGACGTCAATGCCGCGGGAATCATTGCCCTCATGCAGCACGCGCGCGCCAAATGGCTGCCCGGCCCAGCGGGCAATATAGCGCGTATCGAACGCCGTCAGCGTGACGAGGTTCTCGACCTCCTGCAGCGCGCAGACATCCGCCCCGGTGGCAGCCAGCGCCTGCGCCGTCAGCGTCCTGTCATCCTCTGACAGCACATCGAAGACGGAATCGACGTGCTCGGCGACGAGCGCATTGTCGACATCGGTCAGGCGCTGTCGCGCATTCGCGATGCCCGCCCTGCGAAAATCGCAGCGCATCATCAGGTTTTCACAATTAAAGGTCGCAAGGCGCAGTTCAGGCATGGCGCGGACACTCGCCCGCGCCTGCCGGTCGCGTCAATGAAAACGCGCCAGACGGCTGTCAGTCGGCCTTGGCAGGCGTGTGGTCGCCGGACAGGCGGTACCAGTAGAGCTGCAGGCCGCAATAGGCGAACACGATGCCGAGATTGGTCGATGCCAGCGTGCCATAGCCCTGGCCGCGTGCCGGCTCGACGATCAGTTCGATAAAGGTCGCAAATCCGAGCGCCGAAATGGCCGCCGTGCCGGAGCGGCGCAGGCCGATCGTCATTGCAATCCACACAGTCAGTGACGCGAACGCCACGAGGCGGAAGATGTGGTCTTCAATCCCGACAGCGCCGCCGGTACTGTAGGCCGTGGCCTTCAGCGCGACAAAGATCGCAATCAGGCCCGTCAGGCCAGTGGCGACCATTTTCAGGTTACCGGAGACCCAGTAATTGCGGACCGGGGGCGTTTGCGTGGCTTGATCAGTCATTACCCTCACCTCGTACTTGGAGATGAGACAGTGTCTCAGACACCGCTTTCACTAGCCTTAAGCAAACGCGTTGGATTTCAGGCGGCTGTTCGTGACTTGGAAACGAATCGCGAGGCGCTGAGCGCCCGGTCCAGGGCCGCCGGATCAGGCTGCAGGGCCAGCGGAATCGAGGTGCGGCCCATTTCGATGGCAATTCCGGGCTGCAGGCCTTCGGCATAAGGCCCCAGCACCGACCGGATCACGTCAAGGAAACGCGCATCCTCCTCCACGATCTGGCCGAACCGGGCCGCGACCGGGCCGACGAGGCCATAAGCGAGGAAAACGCCAAGAAATGTGCCGAGCAGCGCCGAGCCGATCATGGCGCCGAGAATGGCCGGTGACTGGTTGATCGAGCCCATCGTGCGGATGATGCCGAGGACGGCCGCCACGATTCCCAGAGCAGGCAGGGCATCGGCCAGCGTATGCAGCGCCGCGACTGCCTTCATCCGCTGGTCGAGATAAACGGCAATCGACTGGTCCATCTTGGCTTCGGCCCGTACCGGATCGGACAGGTCGAGCGCCATCAGGCGAAAGGCGTCGCACACCATGGCACGCGCCGCATCATCGGCGAGGATGCGCGGCGACGCCTTGAAGACCGCAGACCCGGCCGGGTCTTCGATATCGGCTTCGATCGCGATGAACCCGCCCTGGCGCGCCTTGCGCATCAAGGTTCCCAGCAGGACCAGCAGGTCCTGATAGTCCGCGCGGCCCCATCTGGCGCCGCGGAATGCGGTGGCAAACCCGCCAAGCGCTTCGCGCGCAACGACAAGTGAATTGCCGATCAGGACGGTGCCGACGGCGGCGCCGCCGATCAGCGCCAGCTCGAAGGGCAGGGCGTGCATGGCCGCGCGTCCTCCGGTCAGCACGAGGCCTCCGAAAACGAGAATGCATACGAGAACGAGGCCGACCAGCTGCGCCAAACCGAAACCTTTCAAGGTCATACCGGATCACCCTGCGCAGAAGGGTCTTAACCCTGCGTTTCTTTTCCTGTGGGTGCGCGGATCGCGCCCTGCCATGCCCGGTTGCTCATGCGTGGGCATGCACGTACGCTTTTCCCGACTGGCCATCAGGGGTGGCGCAACGGAGACGATCACACGCATGCGCAGCCTTCTGTCCGCTCTCGCCCTCGCCTCCCTTGCCGCCCCGTGCCTGGCGCAGGTTTCCACCGCCAGTGACGGCTACCGTGTCTGCGCCCCCGAACAGACGGCGCAAGGGCGCGCCATCGTCCGTCAGGCCTGCGGCGATCTCGTTCCCCCTGAGGCGCCCGCGCCATATTTCACATCGCTCGACGCGCTGGAATCCGCCCGCGCCGTCCGCGAGGCCTATGTGGCGCGCATCACCGCTTATACCGCCTGCGTATCGGACTTCATCGAGACCCATCATCAACCCGGCGCGCCTGCCACCAGCCTGGCACCGGACCAGGCGGCCTGCGCGCATTCATGGGCCGAGGACGAGGCCACGCAGGCGGTGCGTGAATTTGGCCGCGCCTGTATCGACTTTTCCAATCGTACGGTGATGGATTCCCGCCTCACGCCCTGGTCCGGCGAATGCTATCCTGCCATGCCCGGAAACAGCGGCTAAGCCGCCCGCTGGACTTTTTGCTGGGGCCAGCCGAATAGTCGGCGCATGAGCCAGCCAGCTGATTCCCTGCAGGAAACACCGCAGCCCGACCGTCGCGGCGCTTTCTTTCTGCTGTTCTTTGCGCTGATGGCCATTGGCGCAGGCAACACGATGCTGATCGCCGCCGTACTGCCGCCCCTGACGCGCGAGCTCAACCTGCCGGACTGGATGGCCGGGTCGATCTTTGCCCTGTCGGCCTTCTGGTGGTCAGTCACCTCGCCCTTCTGGGGCAAGCGGTCCAATCGCTGGGGGCGCCGCCCCGTCGCGGCCATGGGACTTGCGGGATACGGCCTCTCGATGACGCTGCTGCTGATCTTCGGCTGGCTCAGCCTCAATCACATCATTACCGGCACGGTGCTCGTTTTCCTCTGCCTCGCCGTCTCGCGCTCCATGTTCGGCCTGCTCGGCTCTGGCGCAAACCCGGCGGCGCAGGCCTATGTCGCCGACCGGACAAGCCCGGCAGAACGCCAGTCACAGATCGCCTTCATCACATCCGGCTTCAGCGTCGGCACCGTGATCGGCCCGGCCGTCGCTGCCGCGCTGGTGGCCACGGCCGGCCTGCTCAGCCCGCTGGCGGTCACGGCCGTCATCGCCTTCAGCATGGCGGCCCTGATCTGGTTCCGCCTGCCCGAACAGCGCGAGCCGGTCACCGACGCCACCCAGTTCGACGACGAAACCGGGGCGCGCGGCCTCTGGCGGTCCGGCTCGGTCCTGCCCTTCCTCGTGTTTGCCGTGTGCCTGTCGCTGACCACCGGCATCCTGACACAGGTGTTTGTGTTCACGGTTATGGACCGGATGGGCGTGTCAGGCCGCGAGGCCGCCCAGTTCACCGGCCCCGCCTTTACCGTTGGCGCACTGGCCGTGCTGCTGGCCCAGCTCGTACTGATCCCGCGCCTCAACATGCGCAATAAGACGCTGATGATGGTCGGTTGCGTGCCGCTTTTCGTGGGCGCGATCATCCTCGTCTTCGCGCGCGACTATGCCAGCCTGATCCTCGCCCAGTTCTGCATCGGTCTCGGCCAGGGTCTCGCCCGTCCGGGTTTCTCCAGCGGGGCTTCCCTTGCCGTTTCGCCTCAGCTTCAGGGCAATGTCGCCGGACTGGTCATCTCGGCCAATGGCATGGGCTTCATCATCACGCCCTTCTTCGGCCTGTTCCTGTACGAATATGTCGACCCTCACCTGCCCTTCGTCATCTGCGCGGGCCTGCTGGTCTTCATGATCCTGTTCGCACGTTTCGGCCTGAAGGATGGCGTCGGCGAGTTTAACGACTGATCAGCTCGGGCCGTCCGTCGCCGAAGAGACCCCCACGCCGCCGTTACTCGCATTGACCAGCGCCAGCATCTCCCTGGTCGGATAGCCATCCGCCACCAGTCCGCGCGACTTCTGGAAGCCCTGCAGCGCCAGCTTGGTCTGGCGGCCCGGGATGCCGTCCACCGCCCCGGCGCTGAAGCCCCGCGCGTTCAGGCCCGCCTGCAGCGCCTTGATATCGGCGACCGACAGGGGCCGCAAATGCACCGGCCAGGGTGTTACAGGCCCCGTCTTCCCGGCAATCGCATCGCCCGCCATGCCGACGGCAAAGGCATAGGAATCGGCATTGTTATAGGCCTTGAATGATTTGAAATTGTTGAACAGCAGGTATTTCGGCCCTTCGGCGCCCGCCGGCAGCCAGAGCTGCGCAAAGTCGGCCCCGCCGGTCTCGAACGCACCGCCCGTGACCGGCACCAGTCCGGCCGCGCGCCATGTGTCCATGCGCCGCTCATTGCCATCTGCCAGGCTGAAATCGAAGCCGGCCGGAACCGCCACTTCAATGCCCCAGGGCTGGCCCATCGCATAACCGGATTTCTTCAGGTAATTCGCCGCTGAAGCCAGCGCGTCGCCTTCATTCTTCCAGACATCCTTGTGCCCGTCGCCATCGAAGTCCTCGGCATAGGCCAGATAGGTTGTCGGCATGAACTGGGTCTGGCCCATTGCGCCCGCCCAGCCTGCCAGCAGGTCTGACCGTTCGGCATCGCCGCGCTCGACCATCTTGATCACCGCGAGCAGTTCGCGTTCGGCAAACGTGCGCCGCCGGCCTTCGACCGCCATATTGGCGAGGACATTCCCGGCATCGAAATTGCCGATGACCGCGCCATAGCTGGTCTCCATGCCCCAGATCGCCACCAGCACCTGCCGATCAACGCCATAGCGGGCCTCGAGATCGGCAAACAGGGCGGGCTGGATTGCCAGACGGTCGCGCCCATTCGAGATGCGGCTCTCGCCCAGCGGTACTTTCAGGTAATCCCAGATCGGCTTGGAGAATTCAGCCTGGTCGCTGATGCCGGTACTTGCCACTTGCATGTCGGACCCGAGCCAGAGCGGGATCGGCTCGATCCCTGACAGGAGCGACTCGACAATCGCGCGGTCATGCCCCGCCTCGAGCGCACGGCTGGAAAAATCGATCCGCCAGGCATCCATCGCGGCATGGCCGGACGAGGCGTACTTGATCGCCCCTGTCTGAGGCGCTGTCACCGGGGGATTGCCCGTGACAGGCGGCGATCCGGGCTGGGGACCGGCTGCGCAGGAGGCCAGCAGGGCAGACATGGCCGCTGCTGCAACCCATTGCGTTCTGGCAATGCCAGTCTGTATCATTGTGTGTCTCCGCTGGATTGTCGCTGCATGACAGCGCGCGTCCTTGACTCTGCTACCCGGATTCATTACTCGCACCGCTTTCCAATTCCTTATGATCGTCAGGCCAGGCCCATGAAAGTCCGCTCGTCACTCAAGTCCCTCAAGGCACGTCATCGTGATTGCAAGATCGTGCGCCGCAAGGGCCGCGTCTACGTGATCAACAAGACCAACCCGCGCTTTAAAGCGAAACAGGCCTGAGCCGAAGATGAACAGGCAATGAGGCGGTAAAATGACCGTTTCGATTGCCCTGTTCGATCTCGGCCGCGTCGTGCTCGATTGGGAGCCTGCGCGCCTCTACGACAAAATTTTCGATGATGCGGCCGCCCGGGATCATTTCCTCGGCACGGTCTGCACGATGGCATGGCATACGCGCCATGACGCCGGTGCCAGCTTTGCCGAGAATGCCGGCGCGCTGATTGCCGAATATCCTGAATTCGAAGCCGAAATCCGCGCCTGGGGCACGCGCTGGATGGAAATGTTCAACGGCTATATCCCCGGCACGCCTGACCTGATCGAACGCCTGCATGCGGGCGGCGTCCCGCTCTACGCCCTGTCGAACATGCCGTCAGACCCCTGGCCCGCCATGCTCGCCCATTTCGAAACCCTCCAGCGCTTCCGGCATGTCGTCGTTTCGGGCGATATCAGGATGGTGAAGCCGGATCCGGCGATTTTCCGGCACACGCTTGAGGCCATCGGCAACCCGGACCCGGCGACGGTCCTGTTCATCGATGACAGCGCGGCCAATATCGCGGCCGCCGACGCGCTGGGCTTCCGGACGCATCACTTCACCGGCGCGCCCGGCCTTGAGGCCGCGCTGGCGGCACATCATCTCATCTGATGCAAACTTGATGTTGCCGCCGCGCCCATCCCGTACATATTGAGCCTCATGTTCAAAGCCCTTCTCCTTGCTGCCCTTCTGTTTGCCGGTCACGCTTCTGCCGGGCCGTCTGACGAAATGTTCGAAAAGCTGCTCAAGGCGCCGAGCGAGAGCGAGGCCAATGACGCGGCGCAGGACATCTGGGCCTCGTGGATGGAGTCCGGCTCGCCGACCGTCGACATGATCATGGAACGGGCGGTCGATGCCCAGACGATCGGAGACTATGAAACGGCGCGCGCCTTCTACGACCGGGCCATCATGCTCGAGCCCGATTATGCCGAAGCCTGGAACCGCCGCGCGACCCTGTTCCTGAATGACGAGAATTTCCCGGAAGCCCTGCGCGACCTCAACGAGGCCCTGCGGCTAGAACCCCGCCATTTCGGGGCATGGGCCGGGCTGGGCATCATGATGGAAACCATGGGCGCCGAGGCCGAAGCGCTCGACGCCTATCGCCAGGCGCTGGAAATCTATCCCTTCATGACGCAGGCACGGCAGGCCGAGAAACGCCTGTCCAGGGTGGCCGAGGGCCAGGGGCTTTGAAACGCATGATCAGTATCGCCTTGCTTGCCCTTTCGGTCGCGGGTGCCGGCGCGTGCGTCTCCAGCGCCGCCTACACATCCCGCGTCCAGCAGGCCAATCCCGTATCGACCGGCCGGATCGTCACCGTGAACGGCCATGGCGTGAACGTGCTGACCGCCGGAACTGCCGGACCTCCGGTCCTGATGATCCACGGGGCCAGCGCCAATGCGCGCGAATTCAGCTGGACGCTCGCGCCACGGCTCGAGAGCGAATTCCGCGTTCTCATGGCCGACAGGCCCGGCCACGGCTATTCGCAGCGCTTTGATGGCGCCAGCGCCCTCGGCGCGCAGGCCGCGCAGATGGCGGGCGTGCTCGACCAGCTGGCCCCAGGCGAAAAAGCCGTGATTGTCGGCCATTCCTTCGGCGGCGCAGTCGCCCTGCGTCTGGCGCTCGACAGGCCGGACCTCGTCGAGGGCCTGGTGCTCAGCGCGCCGGTCTCGCATGACTGGGGCGGCGGCGGGCAGGCCTGGTACAATGGCCTCGCAGCCGCGCCGCTTGTCGGACCGGTCTTCACCCAGCTTGTACCGACCGTCGGCCCGGCGCAGGTCAGGGCCGGCATCGACAGCGTATTCGATCCGGCGCCCGTGCCGGAAAACTATTTCGAGAATTCCGCCATCGGCCTGCTTTTCCGCCCGCCCAATTTCCGCGCCAATGCCCAGGATGTCCGCACGCTGGAAGGCGAGCTGGCGTCACAGTCAAAGCGCTATGGCGAACTGACGGTGCCGATTGTCGTGTTTTCGGGAAGCCGGGACACGGTGATCAGTCCGAAACTCCATGTCGGCGAATTGAAAAAGCAGGTGCCGGTTGAGCTGGTGATCCTGCCGGATGAAGGCCACATGCCGCACCATGCGCATGGCGGTGATGTCGCGAACGCCATTCGGCGTCTGGCCACGGGCGGTGAGTCTCGCTAAGAGGCTCGGCCTGCCCACCGACACATAGATTCAAGGATCACCTTCATGGACGACGCTGCCGCCACGCACCTGACCGAAACGACCAAGGAAAAGCTCCGCCAGACGGTCGCCAAGATCGAGCGTCTGGAAGAGGAAAAGAAGGAAGTGGCCGAGCAGATCAAGGAAATCTATGCTGAAGCCAAGGCTTTCGGTTTTGACGTCAAGGCCCTGCGCCAGGTCATTCGCCTGCGCAAGGTCGACAAGGCTGACCGCGAAGAGCAGGAAATGATGCTGGAGCTCTACCTCCTCGCGACCGGCGACGCCTGACCCGATTGGCCTTTCGGCCGGATTGCCCTAACATTCCCGTCATGTCCCGTGATGTCGACGAGCGCAAGAAACGTGCTGCCCTGCGCAAGCTGCGCAAGGCCGCCGAACTCGCCGAACAGGGGCTTGGCCCCGAACTCTCCGACTGGGAACGCCAGTTCCTCGAAGAGGTCGAGGCGCGGATCGAAACCTATGGCTCGGCCTTTGCCGATCCCGAAAAGGGCGCTGATGGCGAAGCCCTTTCCAGCCTCCAGCAGGTCAAGCTGAAAGAAATCGACAAGAAGGCCCGCGGCAAGGGCAAGTCAGGCTTCAAGTCCAAAGCGCGTCCGGCCTATACGCCGCGCGTGCGCAACATCGACACGGAAGATGACGCCCCGGCAGAGGCAGACGTGAGACCGCCACCCCCTTTGCGTCCCCCACCCCCGCGCCTGGTGGCCGCTGCCCCACCGCAGCCCCCCGCTCACCCCCCCGCGCCCACCCCCGCACCGCGCCCCCGCTTTCGGGTGATCGAAGGTGGCAAATCCGAGGGTGATGCCTGAACGTAAGCTCCGGAAAGGAGACACGGCAATGAACACGCAAACAGGGCCCGGCCCGCGCAAGACGGTCGTCATCACAGGCGCTTCCTCCGGTATCGGCGCTGCCACCGCACGGCATCTCAGCCAGCAGGGCTGGTGCGTCTTCGCGGGCGTTCGCAAAAAGGCCGATGGCGACAGGCTGAAGGACGGGGCCGCGGGTGACCTGCGCCCGATCATCCTCGATGTCACCGATCCGGAAAGTGTTGAAGCTGCAGTGAAAACCGTCGCCGAGGCGCTCGGAAGCGCACGGCTGGCCGGTCTGGTGAACAATGCCGGCATTGCCCAGATGGGCCCGCTCGCGCTCCAGCCGCTCGAAGACTTCGAGGCGCATTTTTCGGTCAACGTGTTCGGCATGCTGCGCGTCACGCAGGCCTTCGTGCCCCTGCTCGGATCGGACCCGGTCCGCACCGGCAATCCGGGCCGGATCGTCAACATCACCAGTGTTGGCGGGAAGATTTCGGCACCCTTCCTCGGCGCCTATACCGCCACCAAGCATGCCAATGAAAGCATGACCGATACGCTGCGCCGCGAACTCCTGATCTATGGCATCGACGCGATCGCCGTCGGTCCCGGCTCCGTGAAAACGCCTATCTGGGACAAGGCCGAAGCGGCCAATGACGACCAGCCCTATGCGAACAGCGACTGGGCCGAGCCGCTGAAGACATTCGAGCAGGTCATGCTCGGCGGCGGACGCACCGGGCTTGACCCGGTCGAAATCGGCCAAACGATCCAGACCGCGCTCGAAAGCCCCAGCCCGAAGGCACGCTATGCGCCCGTCCCCGACAAGCTGACCAATTTCACCATCCCCTCCCGCCTGCCAAAACGCTGGCTGGACAGGATCTTCGCAAAGCGTTTCGGACTGAACCGGCGGGACTGAGCGCAAAAATCTCATTTCTTTCTGACGTGCCTTGACGTCCCCGGCGGAAGCCAGTCGCAAGGTAGGAAAAATCAGGAGGAAACAATCATGGCAGATCTCAGCGGCAAGGTCGCAATCATTACAGGCGCCGCCAGCGGCATCGGGCTTGCGGGCGTCGAAGTTTTCGTCGCTGCGGGCGCAAAGGTCATCGCGGGCGACGTGCAGGATGAAAAGGGCAAGGCGCTGGAAACGCGCTTCGGTGCCGATACGGTCCGGTTCACCCATTGCGACGTGACGGACATGGGCCAGCTCGAGGCGCTCATGCAATCGGCTGTCGATGCCTTTGGCGGCCTCGATATCCTGTGGAACAATGCCGGTCATGGCGGAACGTCGACTGGCGTCGAAGACCTCGATCTTGAAGGCTACGACCTGACCATGAGCCTCCTGTTGAAACAGGTATTCGCGGGAACGAAATTTGCCATTCCCCACATGAAGGCACGCGGCAAGGGATCGGTGATCAACACATCATCCATCAGTGCCGTATGCGCCGGATATGCGCCGATCACCTATTCCGTCGCCAAGAAAGGCGTTGCGCATTTTTCCAAGCTGGCCGCTGCCGAGCTCGCCAAGCACCAGATCCGCGTCAACGCGATCCTGCCCGGCTTCATCGCCACGTCGATCTTCGGCGCCTCGCTTGGCCTGCCGCGCGAACAGGCTGACCAGATGGCCGAGATGCTGGCGCAGGCTGGCGGCAAGATGCAGCCGATTGGCCGCGTCGGACGCGGCAATGACATTGCCGAAATGGCGGCCTTCCTCGCCTCGGACGCAGCCGGCTTCATCACCGGCGGTGAATTCCTGGTCGATGGCGGCATGACGGTCGGTCCGCCACACAGCTGGAACGAGGCCGCAAGCAGCCCGATCCTTGAGGCGCTCGGCATCGACCCGGAACAGGCCGAACAGATGCGGCTTGCAATGGCGTCCGGCGCTCAGTCCTGAGCCATCGTGTCCAGTCCGGGCACCGCCTCGACGGCCTGCAACAGGTCTGCGAGTGTTGGTGCCCGGAACACACGGCGCCCGCGTTCGTCGGCCAGCGCATATCCCTTGGCCGTCTTGGTCAGCGGGAACCGGCGCCAGTGGGCCCGGGTCCGGAAGATCCAGACTTCCCGGGGCGCCTCCCCGGCAGTTGCCCAGCCGGTCCACATGTGGTCGATCGGCAGGCGCCGCCACAGGCGGTCAATCTCGTCGATCTCCGAAGCGGTGAAACATTCCATGCCGGCAAGCCCAAATTCATCTGCAGCGCGCGAAGATAACCGCCCGCAGGGCGTTCGCAACCTCGAAGGTGCGCTGTGGATGATCGCCTCCGGCGTCGTGTTCACTGCCTTCCTGACCCTCTCCAAGCTCCAGTCTGCCAATTACGATCCCGGCTTCCTCGCCTTCTGGCGCGCGGCCATCGGGCTCCTGATCACACTGCCGATCATCATCCAGCAAGGTCCCGGCATCCTGCGGATCCAGCAGCCCGGCATGGTTTTCGTGCGGAGCGCGTTCGGCACGCTGGGCTTCATCCTCAGCTTCTATGCCGTATCCGATGCAATCGGCCTGCCGCTGTCGGCCTTCAACGCGATCAGTTTTTCACGCGCCCTGTTCATCACCGTCATCGCAGCCCTCGTCCTGCGCGAGACGGTCGGGTGGCACCGCTGGGGCGCCACGCTGGCCGGCTTTGTCGGCGTGCTCGTGATGACCCAGCCGCAATCAGGTGTCAGCCTCGGCACGCTGCTCGCGCTTGGCGCCGCATTCTGCATGGCAGGCGCCATTACACTGGTGAAAGTATTGTCACGCCTTCACCGCCCGGTGACCCTGCTGATCTGGGCCAATTTGCTGTCAGCCATCCTGCTGCTGCCACTGGCCATCTGGAAATGGCCATCCATCTCGCCATCGCTGCAGGACTGGAGCCTGATCGGCATCATGGGCCTCTGCGGCGCCGCCGGCCAGTATCTCTACATTCGCGGCATGAGCGTTGGCGACGCATCCTTCCTGTCGCCCATCGACTATCTCCGCCTGCCCATGGCGGGCATGGTCGACTGGCTTTTGTTCAGCCTTCTGCCCGGTCCGTGGACATGGGTCGGCACTGCGATCATCATTTCGGCGACGTTCTACATCACGTACCGGGAGCATCGCCTGAGAGACAAGGCCAGCGCCCCGCCCTTGTGAGCCATGGCGGTCTCGTTCACAGTCCGCAAAAATCAGGGAGGTCGCCATGGCCAAGGTACTCGTAACAGGCGCAACCGGCTTCATCGCCGGGCACGTAATCCTGCAATTGCTGGACGCTGGCCATGAGGTGCGCGGCACCGCGCGGTCAACCGGCAGCGCACCACGGCTCAACGAAACGCTCAGCAAATATGCCGGAAAGCCCATCGCCATCGAGCTCTTCGCTGCCGATCTTGAAGGCGATGAAGGCTGGGCCGAAGCTGTTGCCGGGATGGACTATGTCCAGCACGTCGCCTCGCCCTTCCCCAGCGGGGTGCCGAAGGATGCGGATGACCTGATCCGCCCGGCGCGTGACGGCGCGCTGCGCGTCCTCAAGGCGGCGAAGGCGGCAGGCGTGAAACGTGTCGTGATGACATCCTCCATGGCCGCCATCGCCTATGGCTGGGGTGACGATCGGCCCGCCGTACTGACCGAGGAACACTGGTCCAACCCGGACAACCTGAAGGACAATACCGCCTATACCCGCTCCAAGACGATCGCCGAGCGCGCGGCGTGGGACTATGTGAACGGCGAGGGCCAGGGAATCGAGCTTGCCGTCATCAATCCGGCGGCCGTCCTCGGCCCGGTGATGAGCGGTGATCTCTCCGCATCCCTCGAATTGCTGACCATCCCGCTGTCGGGAAAGGTTCCGGCCGTTCCGCGCGTCGGCTTCGGCATTGTCGACGTGCGCGATGTCGCGGCGGCCCAGGTGGCGGCCATGACCGTTCCAGGCGCGGCCGGCGAACGCTTCCTCGTCTCGCAGCCCTTCATGTGGTTCAGCGAAGTGGCCGACGTGCTGCGCGAAGCCTATCCGGCCTATGCCAAGAAAATCCCGAAAGGCACGATGCCGGATGTCATGCTGAAGCTGGCCGCCATGTTCAACCCTGTGCTCAAGCAGGTCATTCCCGAACTCGGGCGCGAACGCCAGGTGTCCAGCGAGAAGGCAAGGCGCCTGCTCGGCTGGCAGCCGCACACCGCCAGGGAAGCCATCATTGACGGCGCGCAAAGCCTGATGGATGCTGGCGTGGTCCAGCTGTCCAGGGGTCAGAAATCGTAGGCAATCCCCTTGCGTTCCCAGTCGCCGTAGCGGGTCGGTTCGATGGTTCTGGGGCCGCCGCGTTCGTCCTCCGGCAGGCGCGCGGCGTCGGCGTCCGCAGCGGCGCGCCTTGCATCGGCCTCTTCCAGCGCACGGCGCGCTTCAGGGCTCAATGCCTTGCGCCGCTCCGCCTCGCCGGCACTGCCATCAGGGGTGGGTGATTCCTGATCCATGTGACAACAGACTCCTCAATTCGTTAACGCTCACCATATACCTAGCAGTATTGTCCGACCAAAGGCCGCGCTGCCGTCATAGTGGAGTATAGACCCAATGGGGACCGCGAAAACCTTCGTACTGCTTGCCATGCTGACCGGCCTGTTCATGGCCATTGGTTACCTGATCGGCGGGGTTCCCGGCATGGCCATCGCGTTTACCGTCGCAGCCGCGATGAACGCGTTTTCCTACTGGAATGCCGACAAGATCGTCCTGAAGATGCAGGGCGCGCGCGAGCTGACGCCGGAAACCACCACGCCCATGCTGCGCACATTCGCCAATGACGTGGCGTCGCTGGCCGAACGCGCAGGCCTTCCCGCCCCCAAGATCTATATTATCGAAACGCCCCAGCCCAATGCCTTTGCCACCGGCCGCAACCCCCAGCACGCCGCCGTTGCGGCCACGACCGGCCTGCTCGGCATGCTGACCCGCGAGGAAGTGGCCGGCGTCATGGCCCACGAACTGGCCCACGTGCAGAATCGCGACACGCTGACCATGACCATCACGGCCACCATTGCCGGTGCCATCGGCATGCTCGCCAATTTTGCGCTCTTCTTCGGGCGTGAACGCACCGGCCTGATCGGTTCGCTTGCCATCATGATCATCGCGCCTATCGCCGCCGGTCTCGTCCAGATGGCAATCAGCCGGTCGCGTGAGTACGTCGCCGACGCCCGAGGCGCCGAAATCTGCGGCAACCCGCTCTGGCTTGCATCGGCCCTTGAAAAAATCGAGCGCGGCGCGCGCGCCTCCGTCAATGTCCAGGCCGAGCGCAACCCGGCCATGGCGCACATGTACATTTCCAACCCCCTGAATGGCCAGGGCGCCGACAACCTGTTCTCGACCCACCCGTCCACCACCAACCGGGTCGCCGTCCTGCGCAGAATGGCGGGTGAGCAGATGAGCACGCCCGCTGATCTGCCCGGCCCGGCCAGACGCGCTGCCGGACCGTGGGGTTGATCGCGTGAGCGGATCCGCCATTCGCCGCGCAGCTGCCGACCTGCTGACCCTGACAATCGACAGCCGCCGCACACTCGACGATGCGATGGATACAAGTCAGGTTTTCAACACGCTCGAAGGGCCTGATCGCGGCTTCGCGCGCGCCATCGCGAGCACGGCGCTGCGCCATCTGGGTCATGTCGATACGGCCCTTGCTCCCCTCCTCTCCCGCCCCCTCCCCGCCGTTACCGCACCCATCCGCGCCCTGCTCCGCACCGGCGTCACACAGCTCTGGCTGATGGATACGCCGCCCCATGCAGCCGTCGGCGAAACCGTCGAAGCCGCCAAGGCATGGCCGGAAGCCCGTTCCGGCGGCGCCTTCCTCAATGCCGTCCTACGCCGGGCCGACCGCGAACGCCCTGATTTTTCAGCCATGCCGATCCAGGCAATCTGGCCCGAATGGCTGCAGGCAGCCTTCACCGAAGCGCTTGGCAGCGAGGCGGCCGACGCGCTGGCCAAGGCCCAGCTCGCCGAGCCCGTGCTCTACCTCACGCCGAAATTCGACGCGGCAAGCGTCGCAGCCGAAACCGGGGGCGAGATTGTTCCGGGCGGCGCTGTGCGGGCGCCGGGCGGATCCGTTGAAGACATGGATGGCTTCGCCGCCGGTGACTGGTGGGTCCAGGATGTCGCCGCGATGATCCCGGCGCGCCTGCTCAACCCCCAGGCGGGCGAGACGATCATCGACCTATGTGCCGCGCCCGGTGGCAAGACGCTCCAGCTGGCCGCATCCGGCGCACATGTCACCGCCATTGACCGCTCTGCCGCGCGCCTGCGGCTGCTGCAGGAAAACCTGGGCCGCACCGGCCTCTCGGCGACCATTATTGCCGCCAATGTGGAGGAATGGCGCCCGCAAGCGCACGCCGCCAAAATCCTGCTGGACGCGCCATGTTCCGCGCTCGGCACGCTTCGCCGGCACCCTGAAGGGGCCTGGATCAAGCGCGACGCCGATGTGGCCCGCTTTCCCGCCGCGCAGGCCCGCCTGCTCGATTCCGCACTCGACATGCTTCAGCCCGGCGGAACGCTCGTTTACTGCGTCTGCACGCCCCTGCCGGCCGAAGGCGTGGACATTATCGACGCGGCGGTCGCCCGCAATATCGCGCAGCGGGTGCCGATTCTTCCGGATGACGTGCCGGGATTCGAACACACCATCACGGAAAAAGGCGATATGCTGACACTTCCCGGTGAAAAGGGTGACTACGACACGTTTTTCATCTCCCGCCTCAAAAAGCCCTGAAAACAGGCCGAAATGGCAAGCGGCGCGGAGTATCGGATCGTTAATCGGTGTTAGCCTTGTTGCAAATTACACACGGGCTGCCCGCGCAAAATACCGCACCGCCTTTGAAAAGCCGCCAACTTCCCCAGATTAATCAGTGCAGGTTCATCTGTCATTCAGCTGAAATCGCGCAAAACAGCGCTTATTCAATGTGCAAGGAGCACGATATGTCTTCAGTAATTTCCTCCCGCTCCGTTCCTGGCAAGGTCATGGCGGGGGCGCTTGCCGCTCTCACACTTGCCCTGGCGGGCTGCGCGAACAATCCCGGCGTCGGCACGACGAGCACCCAGTCCGTGGGCCAGGCTTCAACTGTCTACCAAGGCACCGTCACGTCCGTGCGCGCCGTTACCATCAAGCCTGACCGGTCGCTGATCGGCACGGCCACTGGCGCGGTTCTGGGCGGCCTCGCAGGCTCCGAACTCGGCGGCGGCGACAAGGCCCAGACTGCAGGCGCCATTGGTGGTGCCGTGATTGGCGGCGTTGCGGGCAATGCCGCAGGCAAGGGCCTCGGCACCAAGCAGGGCTATGCCTACATCGTTCGCTTCAACAATGGCGAAGTGAAGGAAATCATCCAGGGCGCCGACATCTACATCACGCCCGGTACGCAGGTTGACATCATTGCCGGCGCTGACGGCTGGAAACTGGTGCCACGCGGCGGATACTGATCTTCTGAGGCCTGTTTCCGGACAAAGGTTGAAATAATGGTCATCGGACAGCCGGCTGCCTTGTGCGGCCGGCTGTTCCCTTTTAGGGAATGATCATGACTCAGGTTCTCATTTCCCCCTCGATTCTATCAGCGGACTTTGCGTGCCTCGGTGACGAAATCCGCGCCATCGATGCTGCCGGCGCCGATATGATCCACGTTGATGTGATGGATGGCCATTTCGTGCCAAATCTCACATTTGGCCCGCCAATCATCGAAAAGCTGCGCCCCCACACGAAGAAACCCTTCGATGTTCACCTGATGATCGCGCCCGTCGATCCGTTCATCTCGGCGTTTGCGCAGGCCGGGGCAGATATCCTGACGGTGCATCCCGAAGCCGGTCCGCACATCCACCGGACGTTGCAGGCGATCCGGGCCGCCGGCATCCGCCCCGGCGTGGCGCTCAATCCCGGCACGCCTGCCTCTATCGTCGAACCCCTGCTCGATAATGTCGATCTGGTGCTGGTCATGTCGGTAAACCCCGGCTTTGGAGGCCAGAGTTTCATCGAAAGCCAGTTGCGCAAGGTTGAAGCGCTCCGGCACATGATTGACCAGACCGGCCGCGACATCATCCTCGAGATCGATGGCGGCCTGAATCCCGAAACAGCGCCGCGCGCCATCGCCGCCGGCGTGACTGCGATTGTTGCCGGTTCCGCCGTTTTCAAGGGTGGACCTTCCGCCTATGGTGACAATATCCGGGCGCTCAGGCCGAGCGTTCACGTATAGTAGGTTACAGAATGGTCCGTGCCGTGGGTGGTGGAGACAGCGAATTCCGGACTGACCGTACGCGTTCCAGCGCTGATGATGCCGCCCTTTGGCGCCGGTTTCGCGGCATTGCCGGCGAAGACGCCCGGATCGGCGCGCTGCAACGCCTGAAACTGACCGGGACAGCGCCTGAAGCCTTCGCCCACCATTTACCAGACATCATCCCGCCCGACACATGGCGCGGCGAAGCCCTGATGCGTGATGTATGGCGTATCGGCATGGAGCGCCTGACGCTGGAGCCTGCACAGGCCCCCTGGTCAGTCCCCCTGCCATCACGCCACTTTGCCGACCGGCTGCACCGGTTCGACTGGCTGCCTGATCTCGTCTCGCAGGGTGCGGCCGGCATCAAGCGGGCCAACGCCTATATCGATTCCTGGGTCGAAGCTTTTGGCGCGTTCAACGGCTTTGCCTGGCGCGCCGAGCCAACAGCCAACCGCCTCTGGAACTGGATGCGCTGCTCGGAACACATCTTCTCCAGCGACAGCTCCCCCGCACGGATGGAATGCCTGGTCCGGCAGTTGCGGTTCCTTTCCGAATCGCTGGACCAGACCACCGATCCCAGAACACGCTGGATCGGCTCCTGTGTGATGGTCGCCCGGTCCGTCTGCCTCGACGGGGCCCACCATCTGGATGACGCCCTGGCGCGCCTCGACGGGGAATGTACCGCGCAGATCCTTCCCGATGGCGGCCATGTCAGCCGCAGTCCGTCGCGCCTCTTGTCCGCGCTGCTGAACCTGCTCACCCTGCGGGAAGTTCTGCAGGAAGCCGGTCACAATGTGCCGGACTATTTCGGCAAGTGGATTCCGCGAATGGGTGCCATGCTGGCCTTCTTCCAGACAGAGGACGGCGCGCTGAACCCGTTCAATGACGGTGACGAGGGCCGACCGGAAACCGTGAATGCCGCGCTTGAGCGCCTCGATGCGCCGCCGCGCCGGTTCACGTTTGCGCCTAAATCGGGCTTCCAGAAGCTCCAGAAAGGCCCTGTGCGCCTCGTCCTTGATTGCGGGGAGGCCCCGCCCCGGCCCTTCGGCGATTTCGCCCATGCCGGGGCCCTCGGTTTCGAATTGTCGGACGGCCCGGCCCGGCTGGTAACCTCCTGCGGCTACAGCGCTGAGGTAAACCTGGACTGGCAGGCTGCCGTCCGCCGAACCGGCGCGCATTCAACCCTGGTTCTTGCCGGACGGGATTCGTCGAGCTTCGTGACGAATGACGAATCCCGGCTGCTCGCTGCGATTGGCCCGGAAGGCATCTCGGCCAAGCGGCTCGAGGAATCTGACGAAATATGGCTGGATGCACAGCATAGCGGCTATAAGGCGGCCTGTGGTCTGCTGCATCGGCGGCGCCTGTTCATGTCGGGCGACGGCACACGGCTGACCGGTGAGGATTCGCTGGTGCGCCCGATTTCCCAGCCATCCTCCGACGATACCAAGTTCATCAATTTCGAAATCCGCTTCCATCTCCACCCGACCGTCACGGCGATGATGGCCCGCGACGCCATCCGCCTGATCTGCGACAATGGCGCTGTGTGGCGGTTCAAGACCAGCCACGAAGGCACAAGGCTGGAACGCACCGTGTATCTTGCACGCGGCAGCGTGGAGCAGCCCGAACAGATTGTCATGGCGGGATACGCAGACCCCAATGGCGACGGCAACGAGCCCCCGAACTGTATCCGCTGGGCCTTTCTGAAGGAGGCGGCCGCTTGACTCCGCAACGCTCTGCCCGCCGCGCCATGTTCCTGACGCTGAGTTTCGATGCAGCCATGGCAGCAATCGCCATGATCGCGTCGTCCATTCTCATCTGGTCGTCGGATGCCATCACGGGACCCTATTCAATCAGCTCGGCCGTGCTCAGCACGTGCTTCTTCGTCCTGGCCGTTGTTCTGGGTTTCACGATCCGCGGCGTCCAGAAACAGGTCTGGCGCCATATGGGCTGGCCGGATGCGGTGATGATCGTGCAGGCCGTCGGCCTGTCTGGCCTGTTCTACCTGCCCGTCATGCTGTTGCTCAACGGTCGGCTGGTTGCACCCTGGGCGACCTTCCTCGTCGCGTCTCTCCTCTGGACAATCCTGCTGTTCGCCGGGCGCATGATTGCCCTGTCACGCTCGACACACATGCCGCTGCAGATATTCAACCCGGTGTCCCGCTCAGGACAGCCCGTCCTGCTTGTCGGCGATGCCGAAAACTGCGTGACCGTATTGCGGCGCCTGCAATCGTCGCCCCAGGGCAGCAAGGTGCGTGTCCTTGGTGTCGTTGAGATGCGCGGCGCAGATCCCGGCCGCGCCATTCGCGGCGTCCCCATCATGGGCTCCGTGGAAGAGCTCGGCAATGTGATCGACGTGCTGCGCGTCCGCTATGGCCAGACACCGTGGCTCGCCGTGACGGGCACCGCGCGCTCACGTGAAGGCATGCTGCAGGTCCTCGACATAGCCTCGACACATGGCGCCGAGATCATGGCGCTCGGCAGTGACGAGGCCGCGCAAATCCTCGAGCCCGTTCGTCCCGCCGACCTCCTCGCCCGTCCCGAACGCCACCTCGACATCGAACCCGTGCGGCAGATCATCGAGAAGGCCAATGTGCTTGTCACGGGCGGCGGCGGCACGATCGGCGCCGAACTCAGCCGGCAGGTTGCAGCGCTCAATCCGACCAACCTGACAATTCTCGATGCATCGGAATTGAACCTCTACGGCATTGACATGAGCCTCGGCGCATTCGCCCCAACCGTTGATGTAACCTCGCGCCTTGGCGACGTGCGCGACGTGGCGCGTCTGACCGACGTGTTCCAGCGCGCCCAGCCGGACCTCGTGATCCATGCCGCCGCCCTCAAGCACGTGCCCTTGATGGAGCACAATCTGTGCGAAGCGGTGCTCACGAACGTCGGCGGCGCCGTGAACTCGGCACGCGCAGCCGTCGCCGTCGGCGCCCGCCGGTTCGTATTCATCTCGACCGACAAGGCCGTTGACCCGGACAATGTGATGGGCGCGACCAAGCGTCTCGCCGAGATCGCCGTCAGCCGGATTGCCGCCGATTCCCGGATGTCCGCCTCGATGGTGCGCTTCGGCAACGTCCTGGGATCATCGGGCTCCGTGGTCCCGCTGTTCGAGCGGCAGATTGCCGCTGGCGGGCCGGTGACGCTGACGGATCCGGGCGTCACGCGTTACTTCATGACGGTGGAAGAAGCATCTTCCCTCGTGCTCCAGGCATCGGCGCTGCAGGCGCTTGAGGGCGCTGCGGACCTCTTCGTCCTCGATATGGGTGAACCGATCCGCATCCTGCATCTGGCCGAAACCATGATCCGCCTCAAGGGTCTCGTTCCCGGCGAAGACATCCAGATCGTGACGACAGGCTTGCGTGACGGCGAAAAAATGCACGAGGCGCTGACCTACGGCCACGAACAGGTCAGCCCGACATATGTCGATGGTGTCAACCGCGTCGCCTCCCTGAACGGCCATGGCGAACTGTTCGACAAGCAGCTTGCAGCGCTCCTGGAAGCTGCCAGCCGCCGCGACAGATCAGAGACTTTGAGACTGCTTGGCGTACTGGTACCGGAATATGGCGCCAATCGCGCTGTCAAGGCCCGGCGCCACAGCGCTTGACGCTCCTGCCTTTCGTGCTACCCCGCGCGTTGATTTCAGTCAGCCGCCAGAGGACGTCCCCCCATGACCGACACCGCAACCAGCGGAGCGCCCGTACGCATTCGCCGCGCCCTCCTGTCTGTCTCGGACAAGACCGGCCTTGCCGGCCAGGCCCGCAAGCTTGCCGCAATGGGTGTGGAACTCGTGTCCACGGGTGGAACCTCGAAATTGCTGAAAGAGGCCGGCCTTGCCGTGAAAGATGTCGCCGACCTGACGGGTTTCCCGGAAATGATGGATGGCCGCGTCAAGACGCTTCACCCCGCTGTCCATGGCGGCCTGCTCTACCTGCGTGACAATCCCGAACACGTGAAGGATGCCGAGACCCACGGAATCGGCGCCATCGACCTGATCTACGTCAACCTCTACCCGTTCGAAGCGACCGTTGCGGCTGGCGCTGATTTCGAGACCTGCATCGAGAATATCGACATTGGCGGCCCGGCCATGCTGCGTGCCGCCGCCAAGAACGGCGCCTTCGTCGCCGTCTGCACGGATGGCGGGGACGTCGATGCCGTGATCGCTGCAATGGAATCGTCCGAAGGCTCCGTGCCGGTTTCGCTCTGCCGCAAGCTCGCGGCAAAAACCTATGCCCGCACAGCCGCCTATGACGCCGCCATTTCAGGCTGGTATGCGCGCCAGCTGGGTGACACGGCGCCAGACTGGGCGGCCATGGGCGGGCGCCTGCAGGAAGCGCTGCGCTATGGCGAAAACCCGCACCAGAAAGCGGCCTTCTACGTCACCGGCGAAAAGCGACCCGGCGTCGCTACAGCCCGTCAGCTCCAGGGCAAGGCGCTCTCCTACAACAATATCAATGACACTGACGCGGCCTACGAACTGATTGGTGAGCTTGGCGCCGATACGCCGGCCGTCGCCATCATCAAGCACGCCAACCCCTGCGGCGTGGCACAGGGCAAGACGATCATCGACGCCTATCGTGCCGCCCTCGCCTGTGACCCCACATCGGCCTTTGGCGGCATCGTCGCGCTGAACCGCCCTCTGGACGGCGCCACGGCTGACGAAATCAGCCAGGTCTTTACCGAAGTCGTGATTGCCCCCGGCGCGGATGCAGACGCGGAGGCCATCTTCGCCAGGAAGAAAAATCTCCGCCTCCTGATTACCGAGGGGCTGCCGGATCCGGCCGCAGCAGGCCATTTCATCAAGACGGTGGCCGGTGGTTTCCTGATGCAGGACCGTGACTTCGGCCGCATCACGCGCGATGACCTGAAAGTGGTTACCCGCCGCACGCCGACGGAGGAGCAGCTCGATGACCTCCTGTTCGCCTGGCGCGTCGCCAAGCACGTCAAATCGAACACGATCGTCTACGCCCGGGACGGCGCAACGGTCGGCATCGGCGCAGGCCAGATGAGCCGGATCGACTCCGCGCGCATCGCCGCGCGCAAGGCCGAGGATGCTGCCGAACTGGCTGGCTGGGATGTGCCGAAGACCAAGGGCTGCGTTGCCGCGTCAGATGCCTTCTTCCCGTTCCCGGACGGCCTGCTTCAGGCCGCTTCAGCCGGGGCGACGGCGGTGATCCAGCCCGGCGGATCAATCCGCGACGACGAGGTGATCGCCGCCGCAGATGATGCCGGGCTCGCCATGGTCTTCACCGGCATGCGCCACTTCCGCCACTGACCGCGCTCAGATCGAGACGATGATCTTGCCAAAGTGCTTTTGCGACGCCTGATGCGCGAACGCATCGGCAATCCTGTCGAGCGGGAAGGTCTGGTCGAGGACGGGCTTGATATTGTTCGCCTCAATCGCGGCGATCATGTCTTCCTGATGCGCGGCAGACCCGACCGTGATGCCTGACAAGGTGATGTTCATCGAGAACAGGGCCGCTGTCGGCACTTCACCCGAAACGCCGGTCAGGACGCCGATCAGCGAGATATGCCCGCCCATCCGGGAGGCCGCAATCGACTGGGCAAGCGTACCGGGACCGCCAATCTCGACAACTTCATCAACGCCGCGTCCGCCGGTCAGCTGCTTGGCTTTCTTGCCCCATTCCGGCGTGTCCTTGTAATTGATCAGGTGGTCCGCGCCGAGTTCCTTCAGGCGCTTGAGCTTTTCATCGGACGACGAGGTCGCGATGACACGGGCGCCGGCAGCCTTGGCAAATTGCAGCGCAAAGATGGATACCCCGCCTGTGCCCTGTGTCAGCACCCAGTCGCCCGGCTTGATCCTGGCTTCCACCATCAGCGCACGCCAGGCCGTCAGGGCGGCGCAGGGCAGCGTTGCTGCTTCCTCGAACGAATAGCCCTCAGGCATGCGCGTGAAGGCCGTTTCCGGGGCGGCCACAAGCTCTGCCGCAAACCCGTCAGCCCCGTCGCCGGGTACGCTGGCAAAGCCGGACATTTGCGGACCGCCGGAATGCCAGTTCGGGAAGAACAGGCTGAGCACCTTGTCGCCCGGCTTGAACCGGCTGGCCCCTTCACCCACCGAGACCACCTCGCAGGCGCCATCCGACATCGGGATACGTCCATCGGGGGTCGGGATACCTCCCATCACCACCACGAAATCATGGTAGTTCAGGCTGCTCGCCTTGACGCGAACGAGGATTTCGCCGCGGCCGGGTTTCGGGTCGGCCCGGTCTTCAATGATCAGGTTTCCGGGTCCGCCGGGTTTCTTGACTGCAGCCACTTTCATAGGGGTATCCTCCTTGTTTCCTCCAGAGGTCGGGCGGCGACGCTAGGGAAGTCAAGCAGATCAGCCGGGTGACGCAGCAAGATCGACCGTATAGCAGAAACGGCCCGGCTCGGGCCGTGGCGCCGCCGAATTGATGTGCTCGGCGCCCAAACCGTAATAGGGAATGCCCGTGTCACCGCGCCCGGGCCGCGCAAAGACAGCGCAGATCTGGGCGTGCCGGTCATCGCCGGGGATAATCTCGAACGCTTCACCCGATATCGGATCGTCGCGCCAGCTCACATTGCGGCAACCCGGGGCGAGGCGCGCATCCGATCCCGCATCCTCAATGGCGGCGCGCACAGGCGACATGTCCTCTGGCAGCGTGCCGACACCGCGATTGTAGCAATTGAGCGCCATCGCCGTTTCAGCCAGCGCCTGCAGGCGCATGCTGTCCTGCTGTTCCTGGCGCGCCTTGGCCGGACCGCCAATGATAACGAGCCCTGCGGCGATGCTTGCAACGACGACCGTGACCAGGGCAATGGCCAGCCAGTCTCCGGCTTCACGCGGGGTCCACATCGCCCTTGTCTCCCTTCTCCGCATCGCTGATGAAATAGGTGAAGATTGCGCCGGCAATGACGGCCACGACGAGCGATTTCAGTACGAAGCGCGTCGTGAGGTCTCCGCCGAGGAAATTGTAGACGAGCGAGATGCCGTCCCCGACAAGCGTGCACCCGGCAATAACGAGGCTGATATAGGTCAGCCATTTGCGGATTCGCGAGCGCTGCAATTGCGGGTTCCGCTGCCGGGCACCGCGCAGGATGTAGCCGAGCCAGAGGAAGATCGGTGTCGCAACGAGGAGGCCGGATATGCCGCTGCGCACCTGGGCCTCAAGACGGAACACGCGATAGTCATCGTCAGCGGGCCGGTCGGGGAAACCATACTCGATCAGCGCAAACAGGAGCGATCCGAGGCTGAAGGACACGATCCCCAGCAGGATGAAAAAGAGGAGGTAGAAGAAGGCTTCGCGCGCCGAAAGATAGGGCTGCGGCCGCGGCACGGCCACCGGAAAGTCGACATCGGAATAGGTCTCCAGCGCCGAATCCACTTCGGCACGGCGCCAGCCTGCCTTTGTCAGCGCCTCAATGATCGCTGCGCGCGACTGCCCATGCTCCAGGCTGTCCTTGACGAATTCCACGAGTGTCTTGTCGGCCATCGCATCCTCACGCTCTTGGTTCGGCCCCGACCATAACCTGTTCGGCGCGTCCTCGCCAGACGATCAGATTCCGGCCCGTTTCAGCAGGCGCTCGAAACCGTCCCAGAATGCGGCGCGGCGCGCGTCTGTTTCCATCAGGATCTCGTGCAGCGCGCCATCCACCGTGACATGCTCGCAGTCGGGCAGCCGCGCGCAAACGGCCGCGTGCGATGCATTGTCGACCAGTTTTTCCTCGCCCGCCGATGCAACAAAGACCGGGATACTCACCCTGTTCAGGGCTTTCACCTTGCCGAAGGTCGCCACGATGTTCAGCGAGGCGCCGAGCCATCCCCAGGTGACGGGGCCAAGCTCCAGTTCCGGCGCGGCATCACACAGGTCACGCTGAATCTGCCAGCGGCGCCTGTCATGCGTCACAATATTGTTCTCGAAGGTTTCCGGCGGGCCGGGCTGTTGCGCATAATTGTCCGACCGGCCCGTTACGCGCATGGCCCAGACCAGGTAGCTCATGCCGAAGAATTTCGATTTCAATCCCCACATCGGCGCACAGAAAGCGGCGGCATCCACTTTCACCAGGCCCTGCGCAATGGCCGCCAGCGCGATTGCGCCGCCCATGGAGTGGGCCAGCGACACGTAAGGACGCGGCAACCGGTCATCGAGCTTTTCCAGCCCGTTCGCGAGCGCGCCCATGAATGTTTCGAACCGGTCGATATGCCCCTTCTTCGTGTCGTCGAGCAGACGGTCAGAACGCCCCTGGCCCGGCCAGTCGATGATCACCACGGCAAAGCCCATTGCCTGCAGTTCGCGCCCGACCTCGAAATACTTCTCGATGAACTCGGTGCGTCCGGGACATACAATCACGGTGCCGCGCGGATTGCTGTAGGTCAGCGCCGGTGCGATACAGGCCCGCAGGTCGCGTCCTTCGCTTCCCTTGAACCACACGATCTCGGCCCCGTCCGGCGCAGGATTGCCCGGCACGACGACAAAGTCGTCGCGATGGCTGTCTGGCGGGGGGGCAATCTTGTCTGTCATCGGAAAAAAGCCGCCCTCAGGTTTCCCCGGGGCGGCCCCTTCTGGACTGGAAAGCCGTCGCGGACTACGCGAACTTCTTCATCAGGCTCTGCAGCTGCATGGCGACCGACATGTCACCTTCAACTTTCAGCTTGCCCTGCATGAACGCCATGGTCGGATCCATCTGGCCGCCCGAGATTTTCTGGAAGTCATCCCAGTCAACCTTGATCGTGGCATCAGCGTCGCCGTCGGAATTGTCGACCTTGCCTGCTGCGCCATCAATGAAGAGCTTGCCGACGCTGCCGAAGTCAAACTTCACTTTTTTGGTGAAATCGCCGCCCGGCTGGACAGCGGACGAAGCCTTGGTTGTGAGTTCTGTGAGATCCATAACGGGTCCTCCTTGGAATGGGTCCTGAGGGGATAAAGCAGAGTGACCCCGGGGAACGCAAGTAAAGATTGAAGCCGGGCGGAATTGTTCAGCCCGGCCCCGTCACGAATCCGGCGCCTTGTCAGGCCTCGAAAATGGTTTCGAATCCGCCGAAGATCATGCGCTGTCCATCGAAGGGTACGTCGTCGGGCTGTCCCATCTCTTGGATTGCCGCCTGCATGCCCTTGTCACGGGCTTCTTTCGTCGGCCATGTGATCCATGAGAAGACGACTGTTTCATCGGGCTTCAGTTTCACCGCCATCGGGAATGAAGTCACCTTGCCGTCAGGCACGTCATCTCCCCAGTTTTCCACCACGCTCAAGGCACCATGTTTCCTGAACAATGCCGCCGCATCGCGCGCTATCTCCAGGTAGCGATCCTTCCGGGCGGTCGGCACGGCCAGCAGGAACCCGTCCACATAAGTCATATCAGTCTCCTTCTTTGCTAACCCGCAAAAGCGGCCTCAAGCGCCGCCACGTCAAATTTCACCATGCCCATCATGGCCTGCATCACGCGCTGCGACTGTTCCGGCGTGTTGGCCCCCATCAGCGCGTAGAACTGTTTCGGCACGACTTGCCAGCTGAGGCCGAACCGGTCGACAAGCCATCCGCACTGGATTTCCTTTCCGCCGTCGGTGAGCGCTGCCCAGAGACGGTCAACCTCTGCCTGGTCCTCGCACGTTACCGCGATCGAGAATGCCTCCGTATGCGGACGGCCGGGTCCGCCATTGATGGCGGTGAAGCGCACGCCAGCGAGGTCGAACGAGACGACAAACGCTGCCTCGCCCTGGCGCTGCACATCCACGATCCGCGAATCCGGGATCAGCGAGACATAGAATTCAGCCGCCTCTTCCGCCTCGCAGTCATACCAGAGGAAGGGGGTGATCTTGGGTGGAATGATCATGCCGTTCATCCTTTCATCGCCGCAATCAAGGCCTCGCTCGTGCGCGGCGCGTTCTCGCCCGGCGTCGCGACGGACCAGTGATGCCCGAACGGGTCGGCGACAATGCCATAACGGTCGCCCCAGAACTGGTCCGCTACCGGCTTGAACAATGTTGCGCCTGCTTTCACGGCCCTGTCCACGAAGGCGTCCACGTCCGGCACGATCAGGTGGATCGTTACCGGCGTGCCGCCCAGCCGGTTCGGGCCGCGTACATCATGCTCGAGCATTTCATCGACCAGCATGACCATGCCGCCATTGATGCTGAGCGAGGCATGCATCAGCCGCCCGTCAGGTCCGGGCAGGCGGATCATCTCCACCGCCCCGAAGGCATTCTTGTAGAACTCGATGGCATCACTCGCGCCATCGCACACGAGATGCGGAATCACATTGTGCGCGGCATTGAAATCATCAGCTGGTTCCGGGCTTGCCATTGTGTGTCTCCTTCTTGGCAGGTTTGGCGTATTGATTTCAGGCTTTCGCGACGAGGCTCTGCGCGAGCTCTTCCAGCTGGTCGGCCGCCTTGCCCCAGCCTTCATGGAAGCCCATCTCCTCGTGCAGTGTTTTGTCTTCGGCATTCCAGTGCCGGGCGACTGCGCGGTAATGCGTCGTCCCGTCGCCCATATCCCTGAACGTGATGATCGTGGTCAGGAACGGCTTTCCGGATGGCATCCAGTTGCCGATAAAGGCATCCGTGCCGACGATCCGCTTGCCAGGCACAATTTCCACATACTGCCCGCGCACATGGTTCACCTCGCCATCCGGACCTTCTATCCGGTGATAGCTCGCCCCGCCGGGACGCAGGTCCAGCTTCGCCTCTGTCACCTTCCACGGCTTCGGGCAGAACCACTGGCAGACAAGTTCCGGCTCGGTATAGCAGCGATAAAGCACGTCCGCTGGTGCGGCGATGGTCCGCTCAAGGACGAGGTCGAATTCATGCGGGGTTTCGGGGGCGGTTGGATCAGGCATTCTTTACTCCATGGCTTGAGGCTTCAAATTGAACAGCATCCGCACATAGCGGATGAGATGGTCTGCGCTGTCGCGGGCGGCGCGCGCACCATTGTCGGCCTTGGCGAGGATGAAGGCGCCCTGCAGCACGGCCTGCGTGTGCAGGGCGAGACTTTCCGACGTCCAGTCCCCTGCCACGCCATGGCGCTCGCGCGCCGCCTCGATATCGTCAACCAGAGTCAGCGCATGGCCCCAGATCGAATCGTGGCAGGCCTCGCGCAGTGCCGGCAGGCTGTCATAGGATTCCTGCACCATGGTCCCGACAAGGCAGGTGAACTCGGCAATCGGCCCGTCCAGCATGTCGCGCCGGAATTCCAGATAGCCAAGGAAGCGGTCGAGCGGGTCTTCGTGCGCCATGTAGGGCCCCGAGCCGAAAAGCTCATTCGCATGCAGCTTCCAGGCCTCGGCCGCCGCAATGCCAAGATCCGTCTTGGTCGGGAAGTGATGGAAGAAAGCGCCCTTGGTGACGCCCGCCTCCCGGCAGAGATCATCCACCGAGGTCGCATTGAAGCCCTTCTCGCGCACCACTTTCACGGCGGCGCCAATCAGCTTGTCTTTCGCAGGGGCTTGCCGTGTGGCCATGCAGTCTGTCTCCTTGCGGCTTCACATACCAACCAGTCGGTATGTTTGTCAAGCGGGACCCCGGCTGCCCTCGCGGCACGCCAGCCGCGCGTTCCGGAAAGGCTTGACCAAGGGGGGCGCGAGCGCCGAATGATGGAGGCATGAGTTGGGAAAAATCGATTGAGGAACTCCGCCGGCGCGAGCGCCTGTCGGAAAGGATGGGCGGCGACGAGCCGGTCGAACGCCAGCGCGGGCGCGGCAAGCTGACGGTGCGCGAGCGCGTCGCCTTCCTTGTCGATCCCGGCAGTTTCCACGAAATCGGCAAGATTGCCGGCAAGGCCACCTACGGCCCGGACGACGAGCTGGCGGCTTTCACCCCCTCCACCTCCGTCACCGGCCGCGCGACGCTGGACGGCAAGCCCGCCGTCATCCTAGCCGATGACTTCACCGTGCGCGGCGGCGCCTCGGACGCGTCGATCTGGCAGAAAATGGTCCAGATGATCCGCATGGCCACCGAATACCGTATGCCGCTCGTCCAGATGATCGATGGCACCGGCGGTGGCGGCTCGGTCAAATCGCTGGAAAAGGACCCGCGCACCTACATTCCCGAAACACCCGGCTGGAACGAGATCGTCCACGGTATGACGCAGGTACCCTTCGTCTCGCTCGCCCTCGGCCCCTGCGCCGGCATGGGCGCGGGCCGTGTCGCCGCCAGCCATTTCTCGGTCATGGTCAAGGAACTCTCCCAGGTCTTCGTTGCCGGCCCGCCCGTCGCCATCGCGCTCGGCGAGAACGTCACCAAGGAAGAACTCGGCGGCTGGAAGATCCAGGGCCAGAACGGCACGGTCGACAATGTGGTCGATACAGAAGCCGATGCCTTCGAGGCCGCCCGCCGCTTCCTCTCCTACCTGCCGCCCTCGGTCCACCACCTGCCCGAGCGCACAGCCCCCCGCGACGACCCCAGGCGCAAGGAAGACTTCCTCCTCTCCATCGTGCCCACCGATGGCAAGACGCCCTACAAGCCACGCAAGATCATTGAGGCCACGGTCGACCGGCACAGTTTCTTCGAGATCGGCCATGACTGGGGCCGCGGCATGGTCTGCGGCCTCGCCCGCATCGACGGCCACGCGGTCGGCATTCTCGCAGGCGACCCCTTCTTCCTCGACGGGGCCTGGACCGCCGATGTCTGCGACAAGGTCACGAGGCACATGGACCTCTGCTCCATGTTCCACCTGCCCGTCGTGCACTTTGTCGATTGCCCCGGCTTCGCCGTCGGCGTGAAGGCGGAAACCGCCGGTGTCACCCGCGCCGGCGTGCGCGCCATGACCGCCATCTATCAGGCCAGTGTGCCCGTCTGTTCCGTCGTCATCCGCAAGGCCTATGGCCTTGCCGGGTCGGCCATGATGAACCAGTCAAAGACCAAGTGGCGCTATTGCTGGCCCAGCGGCGACTGGGGCAGCCTGCCCATGGCCGGCGGCATTGAGGCCGCCTTCCGCAAGGAATTGTCGGAAGCTGAAAATCCCGAAGAGCTGAAAGCCGCGCTTTATAAAAAGTTCGAAGCCATCCGCTCGCCCTTCCGCACCGCCGAGAGCTTCCTCGCCGAGGAAATCATCGATCCCCGGGACACTCGCCCCCTCCTCGTCGACTTCATCCACCACGCCGCCCGCATCATGGAACCCGGCGAATACCGCCACGGCTACCGGCCCTAGCCTCAAAGCCCCCTCCCCTAGCGCTCCGGCGTTTCCCATTCCGCTGGCGGCACGTTCCGGCGGCGCAGGCGCAGCGCCAGTCCGACCGAGACGCCAACCCCGATCGCAACCGTCAGATCCGCCACAACGGTCAGCACCAGCGTCAGCAGGAGGAGCAACCGGTCAGCCATCGGCGCAGCGAGATAGCCCTTCCATTTGTGCGGCTCGCTCATGTTCCAGGCCGTCAGGATCAGGAGGCCCGCCAGCGCCGGCATGGCGAGATAGCCCGCCATCGGCGCGGCCACCAGCATGGCCAGCAGGATGACCAGCGCGTGGACAATCCCTGCAACCGGCGTCTTTCCCCCGGCGCGCACATTTGTGGCCGTGCGCGCGATGGCGCCCGTGGCAGGCAGGCCGCCAAACAGGGACGAGCCGATATTGGCAAAGCCCTGCGCAAGAACTTCGGCATTCGGGCGGTGACGGCCGCCGGTCATCTTGTCTGCCACCATGGCCGACAAGAGCGATTCCACGCCCGCCAGGAAGGCAATGACGAAAGCCGACGGCAGCAATTCCAGCACGCGATCCAGCGAAATCGCGGGAATCGACGGCATCGGCAAATGGCTTGGCAGTGCGCCGAAACGCGACCCGATGGACTCCACCGGCAAGGCCATCACCATCGCCGCGGCCGAGGTCAGGCCCACCGCCACGATCAGGCCGGGCGCGCGCGGCGCCAGGCGGCGGAGCAGCACGATCAGTGCAATCGTGACGAGCCCGATCGCCAGCGCCGGATAGCTCGCCGTCGCGCGCGCCTCCCACAGGGCTGGCAGTTTTTCGAGAAAATCGGCGGGCAAGGCCTCCACCGAGAGACCGAAGAGGTCTTTCAACTGACTGGTCGCAATGATCACGGCGATGCCGATCGTGAAACCGTTCACCACGGCTTCGGGCACAAAGCTGATCAGGTTGCCGACCCGAAACAAGCCCGCCACCAGCAGGATGAGCCCCGCCATGAAAGTTGCCAGAACGAGCCCATCATAGCCGTGCTGGGCAATCACGCCGAACACGACAACGATGAAGGCACCCGTCGGTCCCCCGATCTGAACCCGGCTGCCTCCCAGCAAGGAGACGAATAAACCGCCGACAATCGCCGTTACGATTCCCGTTGCCGGGTCGGCGCCGGAGGCGATCGCAATCGCCAGGCTCAGCGGCAGGGCGACCATGGCCACCGTAACCCCTGCCATGAGGTCCGCCAGGAAAAGTGACCAGGAATATTCCTGCAGCGTCGTGAGGATCTTGGGTTTCATGGTATGTGAACTTGCCTGAGTAAAGCACTCAGCTAGCACAATATGCATGCCTGCGCATCGGGCCCTGATGCCTCACCCGCGCCGGGACCAGCACATTTCGAGCGCGATATTGCCTTTATTCGGGTTTCATGATGGCTCTGTGCCATCTGTGGAGGGACCAAGATCATGAAGATACGCGCATTCCTGCTGGCGGCATCAGCCGCCCTGGCTCTGACCGCCTGCGGCGGGCCGAACGGTTACGACCGCGCCGAAATGGCCGAGTCCATGGCCCCGCCGCCTCCGGCGCCGGTGATGAGCGAACAGGCCTATGATGCTGCGCCGATGAAACAGGCCGTAGGCGGTGAGGGCACAGCCGACGCCGCTGTGCAGCAATACATTGCCTATTCCCATTCCCTCGGCCTGCGCCTGCCGGTCGCAGCCATCGAACCGGTCATGCAGGGCCACATTGCCGCGTGCAATGCGGCCGGTCCGGCCAAGTGCATCGTCACCAATTCCTACCTCAACGCCTGGTCGGAGGATGAATCATCCGCTTCGCTGAATCTGCGTGCCACACCGGTCTGGATCGAGGCTTTCCTCAGCGGCGTCGATGCGGAGGCCGAGCAGGCCAAGGGCGAAGTCACCTCCCGCCAGACAACGGCCGAAGACCTGACCGTCACGATCATCGACACGGATGCGCGCCTTCACGCGCAGGAAGCGCTGCAGAAGCGGATCGAGGACCTGCTCGAGAACCGCCCCGGCGATCTCGGTGAACTGCTTGAAACCGAACGCGAGCTGGCCCGCGTCAATGGCGAGATCGATTCGCTGAAATCCTCAATGAAGGCGCTGATGCAGCGGGTGAACATGAGCCAGCTTTCGGTCAGCTACGAGACCAAGCGCAATCCGGTCTCATCCGGCGCGCTCAGCCCGCTGGGCGATGCCTTTGGCGGATTCTTCTACAACCTGTCGAGCGCGCTGGCCGCCGTGATCACCGCTTTCGCCGTCGGCCTGCCCTGGCTCATCCTGCTCGGCGTGTTCCTGTGGCTCTGGCTCAAGATCATCTGGCCGCGCATCCGCCGCAAGAAAACCTGAGGCGGAACCGGGGGCCTCGTCGGACATGAAACCGCTGACGAGGCCCTGCCGGCAAGATGTTAGGCTTTCTCGCCGACCTTCTTCTTCGCCCTGGGCTTGTCCTTCGGCAGGAGAAGGTGGGCAATTTCTTTCGGCACAACCATCAGGAACTGGCTGACGGCGGCTTCCCAGTCCGCGAGCAGCTCATTCGCTCTTATGGACCCGGTACGATCCGCGTGTTCCTGAACCAGCGCCCGGCACTGTTCGATATGTTCCGTCGGCATGTCCGCCAGCGGGTACCAGTCGATCGAATCGGGGTTCGCGACACGCTCGAACCGGTTGTTCGTGTCGAGGATGAAGGCAACGCCGCCGGTCATACCGGCCCCGAAATTGTCGCCCACGGGGCCAAGGATCACCGCCCGGCCGCCGGTCATGTATTCGCAGCCATTCGCGCCGCAGCCTTCCACGACCGTCTTGGCGCCGGAATTGCGCACCGCAAACCGCACGCCCGCCGTGCCCGACGCGAACAGCTTGCCCGCCGTTGCGCCATAAAGGCAGGTATTGCCGACGATCGCATCGCCCGAGGCCGACCGGCGTTCGCGCGGTTTCGGCGCCACGACAATGGTCGCGCCTGACAGGCCCTTGCCGACATAGTCATTGGCATCGCCAATCACTTCCAGCAGCAGTCCCTGCACACTGAAGGCGCCGAGCGACTGGCCGGCCGAGCCCTCAAGCCGGATGTGCAGGCGGCCTTCCGGCAGCGCGCTCATGCCGAACTTGCGGGTGATCGCCGAACTCGACCGCGCCCCGATGGCCCGCATCGTGTTCTGGACATTGTATTCCAGCTGCATCTTCTCGCCGCGCTCGAAGAAGGGCTCTGCGTCGCGCAGGATCTGAACGTCGAGCGAATCCGGCACTTCCTCGCGCCGGTTCGGCTGGTAGACAACCGGATGATCCGTATCGACCTGAACCAGCAAGGGATTGAGGTCGAGGTCATCAAGGTGCGACGCGCCGCGGCTGACCTGCACGAGCAAGTCCGTCCGGCCGATCGCCTCGTCGAGCGACTTGAGGCCAAGGGAGGCCAGCACTTCGCGCACGTCTTCGGCGATGAAGCTCATCAGGTTGACCACTTTTTCCGGTGTGCCGGTAAAGTGCGCCCGCAGCGCCTCGTCCTGCACGCACACACCCACGGGGCAAGTGTTCGAGTGGCACTGGCGCACCATGATGCAGCCCATGGCAATCAGGCTGGCCGTACCGATACCGTATTCCTCGGCCCCCAGCATCGCCGCGATGACGATGTCCCGGCCGGTCCTGAGGCCGCCATCGGTGCGCAGGGTCACCTTGTCGCGCAGATTGTTGAGCGACAGGATCTGGTGCGCTTCGGCAAGGCCCAGCTCCCAAGGCAGGCCGGCATACTTGATCGAGGTCTGCGGGCTCGCTCCCGTCCCGCCAACACCGCCAGCGATCAGGATAATGTCCGCCTTCGCTTTCGCGACACCGGCGGCGACAGTACCGACGCCGGACTGGGCGACCAGTTTCACGCAAACGCGCGCTTCCGGGTTGATCTGCTTCAGGTCGTAGATCAGCTGGGCCAAGTCTTCGATCGAATAGATGTCATGGTGCGGCGGCGGCGAGATCAGCATCACGCCCGGCGTCGCATGACGCAGCTTTGCAATGAATTCCGTCACCTTGAAGCCTGGCAACTGGCCGCCTTCGCCGGGCTTGGCGCCCTGGGCGATCTTGATCTCGATCTCGCGGCACTGGTTCAGGTATTCCGCCGTCACGCCAAACCGGCCGGACGCAATCTGCTTCACGGCCGAGTTCATGTTGTCGCCATTCGGCAGGGGCCGGTAGCGTGCCCGGTCCTCACCGCCCTCACCGGACACGGACTTTGCGCCAATCCGGTTCATGGCGATGTTCAGGGTGCCATGCGCTTCGGGGCTGAGCGCCCCCAACGACATGCCCGGCGTCACGAACCTTTTGCGGATCTCGTTGATCGACTGGACCTGCGACAGCGGCACGGCTTCACCGGCGGCCTTGAAATCCAGCAGGTCGCGTAACTGGATCGGGTCGCGCGCGTGTACCGCTTCGACATACTTGCGATAGATCGAATAGTCGCCGCGATTGCACGCCGCCTGCAGCGTATGAATCAGGTTGCCGTCCAGCGCGTGCGGTTCCTCATTCGCACGCAGGCGATAGAAGCCGCCGACTGGAAGCGAGACCACGTCCTCGTCAAACGCCGCCTCGTGACGGACCAGCGCATTCTCCTCGAGGCCTGCGAGCCCGAGACCTGAAATGCGGCTGTTCATGCCGGGGAAGTAATCCGCCACCAGCGCACGGGAGAGTCCCAGCGCCTCGAAATTATACCCGCCACGATAGGACGAGATCACCGAAATGCCCATCTTGGAAATGATCTTCAGGAGACCGGCTTCGATCGCGTCCTTGTAGTTCTTAACACATTCATTCAGCGACAGGCCGTCGAACAGGCCGCGCGCGTGGCGATCGACGATGACATCCTGCGCAAGATAGGCATTCACGCAGGTTGCGCCGACACCGACCAGGACAGCAAAATAATGCGTATCAAGACATTCGGCCGAGCGAACCGTGATCGAGCAGAAGGTCCTCAGACCCTGCGCCACCAGGTGCGAGTGCACGGCGCCGGTCGCCAGGATCATCGGGATCGCGATCTTGCTCGCCGACTGGTACTGGTCGGTCAGCACGATGTGTTCGCGGCCCTCACGCACCGCCTCCTCAGCCTCACGGCGAATGCGGCTGAGCGCAGCCTTCAGCGCGCCGCCATCGCCTGTCGCATCCGACTCGTCGAACGTGCAGTCGATTTCGGCCATGCCGACACCCAGGCGCGTGATCAGGCGTTCATACATGCCGGTGCTGAGCACCGGGCTTTCCAGCACGAAGACTTCCTGCTGCGACTTGTCGGTATCCAGCACGTTGCCGAGGTTCTTGAACCGGGTTTTCAGGCTCATCACACGCGCTTCGCGCAGGGGATCGACCGGCGGGTTTGTCACCTGGCTGAAATTCTGCCGGAAGAAATGGCTCATCGGCCTGTAGGAATAGGACAGCACGGCTGGCGCCGTATCATCGCCCATCGATCCGATGGCCTCCTTGGCGGCCTCGGCCATCGGCGACAGGATCAGTTCCAGCGTCTCAAGCGAATAGCCGGCCGCCGTCTGGCGGCGCAGCAGTTCTTCCTTGCCGAACAGTTGCGGCTCCGGCCCGGGGCCGATTTCCGGCTCGAGTTCCGTCACGCTGGACAGCCATTCCTCGTACGGGTTCTGTTCGGCGAGGAAATCGATCAGTTCGCGATGCTCGTAGAATTTTCCCGTTTTCAGGTCCGCCGCAATCATGCCACCAGCGGGGATCGAGCCGCGCTTGGCAACTTCATGGTCGCCGAGCGGGCACATGCCGGCTTCCGATCCCACCGCGAGAATGCCGTCCGTCGTCAGTGCATAGCGCAGCGGACGCAGGCCGTTGCGGTCGAGGCCCGCAATCGCCCAGCGGCCGTCATAGGCGGCGATCCCGGCCGGACCGTCCCACGGCTCCATCACCGAGTTACAGTAATCATACAGCGCGCGATGCGCCGTCGGCATCACGGAATCTCGCTTCGACCAGGCTTCCGGGATCAGCATGGCTTTCGCCATCGGTGCCGGACGGCCCGACTTGCAGAGAAGCTCGAACACGGAATCCAGCGCGCCGGAATCCGACGACCCGTCCGGGATCACCGGCTTCACGTCGTCCACATGCTCGCCGAAGGCTTCGGAAACCATGCGGATCTCGTGGCTCTTCATCCAGTTCTTGTTGCCGCGCAGCGTATTGATCTCGCCATTGTGCGCGATCATGCGGAAGGGCTGGGCCAATGACCATTGCGGGAACGTATTGGTTGAATAGCGCTGGTGATAGATCGCAAAGTTCGAGATGAACCTGTCGTCGCGCAGGTCGAGGTAGAAATTGTCGATATCCTGCGCCAGGAACATGCCCTTGTAGATCAGCGAAGCATGGCTGAGCGAGCAGACATAGAAGCCCGGGATCGCCATTTCGCGGGCGCGGCGCTCGATCCGCCGACGGCAAATATAGAGCGCACGCTCCAAGTCTTCGGGCGTGCGGCCCTGCGCGTCGCGGAACATGATCTGTTCGATGGCCGGGCGCGTATCCTTGGCCTTCTGGCCGATCACCGACACGTCCACAGGGGGTTGGCGCCAGCCATAGATGTAGAATCCGAAATGCAGGACTTCGGTTTCGACAATCGTGCGGGCCGATTCCTGCGCCGCAAAGTCCGTGCGCGGCAGGAAGATTTGCCCCACGCAAATCGGGTCGTCTGTCGGCGTATGCCCAGTGCGCGTCACATGCTCCCTGAAGAAGTCCTGAGGCACCGCCACGCGGATACCTGCGCCATCCCCGGTCTTGCCGTCGGCGTCGACAGCGCCCCTGTGCCAGACATTCTTCAGCGCCATGATGCCCATCTCGACAATCTCGCGGCGCGGCTTTCCGTCCAGCGCAGCCACAAGGCCCACGCCGCAGGCATCGTGCTCATCGGCCGGATCATAGGCATGACCATCGATCAGCTTCTGGCGGTTGGCTTCGTACTGCTTTACATAATCTGACATGGTCTTACTCCGCCGCCACTTTCGCGGCTTTTTCCGCCGCCTTCATTGCCTTGTGCATCGCTTCGGCTGCGTCGCGGCCATCCTTGATCGCCCACACTACCAATGAGGCCCCGCGCACGATGTCCCCGGCGGCGTAGACGCCCGACAGGCTTGTTTCCATTGTAGCATAATCGACGCGCACCGCGCCCCAGCGGTTGACCGTGAGGGCCGGCTCGTCGAACAGTTCCGGAAGGTCTTCCGGGTCAAAGCCGAGCGCCTTGATGACTAGGTCTGCTTTCACGTCCATCGTCTCGCCTGTCTTGACCGGGCTCTGGCGGCCGGATGCATCGGGCTCGCCGAGTTTCATCTTCGACGCCCGGACGGCCTTCACTTTGCCGGTCTTGGTATCGAGGATGGCTTCGGGCGATGCGAGCCATTCGAACACCACGCCTTCTTCTTCGGCATTTGCCACTTCGCGCTGACTGCCCGGCATGTTGGCGCGGTCGCGGCGATAGAGACAAGTCACTGACTTGGCACCCTGACGCACCGCCGTGCGCACACAGTCCATCGCTGTGTCACCGCCGCCGATCACGACCACGCGCCTGTCCTCGGCATTCAGCGTTCCGTCATCGAATGCCGGAACCTCATCGCCAAAGCTCTTGCGGTTTGATGCCGTGAGATAATCAAGCGCCGCCTCGACGCCGGTTGCGCCTACGCCCGGGCACTTCAGGTCCTTGGCCTGGTACACGCCCGTTGCGATCAGGACCGTATCGTGTGCCCTGCGAAGGTCCTGCAGGGACATGTCCTGACCAATGCGCGTGTTGAATTTGAAGAGGATGCCGCTGTCTTCCAGATGCTTGATCCGGCGTGCCACGACCGTTTTTTCCAGCTTGAATCCGGGAATGCCATAGACCAATAGCCCGCCGCCGCGATCGTGGGAATCATAGACTGTGACCTGATAGCCCTTGCGGCGCAGCTGCTCTGCCGCCGCAAGCCCGCCCGGACCGGCCCCGATGATACCCGCCGATTGCGCGCGCTCGCGCGGCGGCTGGATGGGCTTGATCCATCCTTCGGCCCAGGCCGTGTCGGTGATGAATTTCTCGACCGATCCGATGGTGACCGTCCCATGGCCCGATTGCTCAATCGTGCAGATGCCTTCGCACAAGCGGTCTTGCGGGCAGATGCGGCCGCAGATTTCCGGCATGTTGTTGGTTGCCGACGAGACTTGCCAGGCCTCCTCAAGCCGGCCCTCGGCCGCCAGTTTCAGCCAGTCGGGAATATTGTTCGCGAGGGGACAGCCCTGCTGGCAGAACGGGACGCCGCACTGCGAGCAGCGGGCCGACTGTTCGCCTGCCGCCTTGCGGCTGAACTCGGAATAGATTTCATCAAAGTCGGTCGCACGCGCTTCAGCCGCGCGTTTTGCCGGCATTGCCCGCTCAACCTTGATAAACTGCAGCATCTTCTCGGCCATATCGACCTCCACTCATTCGTCCCGCCATCTACAACACTGCCCGGGCGAGCGACAAGTGCGAAAAGACTATTCTAATATCTAAATGATATTGATCGGTGCAGTTTTTTCTGCGCTCGGGCGCCAGAAACTGACGCCTTAATCTTATAAATATCATTATGATATCTCTTGCTTGGGGTGCCGTCGCCGCGCGAACTGGGCTAGCCGATACGCACCGCTCGGCCTAAAAGAGCCGCTCCGCGCTACGAGGCCGCCATGTCCCTTCTCCAGCTCTTCATCATCGCGACCCTTCAGGGATTCACCGAATGGCTGCCGATATCGTCATCAGCCCACGTCCTGCTGGCGTCTGGCTATTTCGGACTCGAAGGCCGCGATGAGCTCCTGATCAATGCCGTGTCCAATCTCGGCACGCTCGCGGCGATGCTGCTCTATTTCCGCAAGGACGTCGCCAGCGCCGTGATCGGGGGCTTTGAACTCGCCGCCGCACCGGTCACCCGCAAGCCGCTCTCACCCGGCGCGCGCCTCGCCCTTTGCATCCTCGTCGCAACGCCTTTCGCACTCGTCGTGGCCGCCCTGTACGAGAAAGTTCTTCCGCCGGGGATTCAGGATGCGCTTCGCAGCGCCTATACGGTCGCAGGTTCCACCATTGTCTTCGGCGCGCTGCTCTGGTGGGCCGATGCGCGCGGCGCCCGCGACCGCACCGAGGCAGACATGACGGTTGGCCACGCCATCCTCATCGGCGCAACACAGGCCATTGCCGCCATCATTCCCGGCACCAGCCGCTCCGGCATCACAATGACGGCCGCACGGGCCCTGGGTTATGAACGCGCAGAGGCCGCGCGGTTTTCGATGCTGATCGGCGCGCCCATCCTCGCCGCTGCGGGCCTGTATGGCGCGCTGGGGCTGATGGATGCCCCCGCCGGCGGCCTGGTCACCCTGCAGGACGGCATGATCGTCGCCGGAGTCGCCTTCATCACCGGCCTCGCCTCCATTGCGGCCCTCATGGCCATCCTTCGCCGGATGAGCTTCCTGCCGTTCGTGATTTACCGGTTTGCGCTTGGCATCGCGCTGATCCTGACGACACCGGCGCTGGGCCTGTTCTAGGCACGCGGGTCTGACGCCTCAAAGACCAAACAAGGCAACACGCGACGCAAGAGGTGTGATCCCCCTGCCGCGTGCTGCCCGTCCCGCGCCGTGCGTCCCCAAACGCCTGCGAGACGTTTATTTCAGCCACCAATCAGGCGCGCATCGCGGCGCATATCGGGCAATTTGCGGGCATTTTTATTCGGGTCGCATTCAGGTTGCAGCGCCTAATGTCGCTACCGCTCAGGCGTCGACCGGCTTGCTGAACTCGCCATACGGACGGAACCGCCAGAGATAGGTCGGCGCAATCGATTCGATCGACTCCAGGCTGGTCAGACCAAGATCCCTGGCCGTCAGGGCGCCTTCGGCCACGACATTGTCAGACTTCAGCATCTCGACCTGGTCGCCCGTGATCGGCGGCTCTCCCAGCATGCCCCATGAGAAAGGCGGAATGTAACGCCACACTGCCCCGGCCAGATAGCCCAAAGGCCGCGCGATGAAGAAAGGCAGTGAAATCTTGAACCGGCGGCGGCCCACCTGCTTCAGGATGAAATCGTAGATCTCGTTGAACGTGTAGGTCCGTGGCCCGCCAAGCTCGAACGTCTTGCCTGCTGCCGTCTCAAGATCGACGGCAAGGGCAATCGCATCGGCGACATCGCCTGCATAGATGGGCTGGAAGCGTGTCTTGCCGCCGCCAATGGCCGGCAGGGCAGGCGCGAAGCGCGTCATCTGGGCAAATTTGTTGAAGAAGCCGTCCTCAGGCCCGAACACAACCGACGGCCGCAGGATCGTCGCGGTCGGCACGGCTTCGCGCACCGCCAGCTCGGCCTCGGCCTTGGTGCGCCCGTAACCGGACCTGGACTCCGCGTCCGCGCCAATGGCTGAAACCTGAACAAACGTCTTGATGCCTTTTTCTGCCGCGACTTCAGCGAGCAGCGCCGCGCCATCGCGCTGGGCTGATTCGAAACTCTGCTTGCCGCTCTCGAACAGGATGCCGACAAGGTTCACAACCGCGACAGCGCCGTCCAGCGCGCGTTCGATCGATTCCCGGTTGCGGATATTTGCCTGGACAATATCCACCCAGCCCGGCGCGCCCGCAAGGCGCACATCCGCAGCCGTATTCACGTGCCGGCAGGCCACGCGGACCCGATAGCCCTTTTCGACGAGCGCACGCGCGGCATAGCGCCCGATAAAGCCCGAACCCCCGAATATGGTCACCAAACCTTTGGTCATGTCACGCTTCTCATCTGCCGGACGCACCGGATTTAACCTTGCCGCCTTTGACCATACGCGCCTGTTTATGTCCATGCGTCAGAAGCGGACCGGCGGACGTGAGTGCGCCCTTGCGCGGCGATTGTGCGGGCGCCTGAACCGATAGGCGTTGCCCGCACGGAAATGTTATGGCATGGATTGTGTCATAACTTATTCCGTGGCGGCCAGGAAAGGCGCGACAAAGACGTGTCACTGAAGACAGTGCTTGTTTCCCGTATCGCGGAACGCCTGACCGGCGAACCGAGGCTGCTGGCCCGGCGCGCGAAGGCCGAGCGCCGCCGTGTTGCCTCAGGCGCCCCGCATCTGGTCGAATACTTCCATCAGGCGGGCGATCCCTATTCCCATCTGGCCGCGCAGGTCCTGCCTGAATTTGCCAAGCGCTTCGACATTGAGCTCAAGGTCCACCTTGTCGGGCCTCCGCCTGACTGGGCCGCGCCGGAGCGCGAGCGCCTGGAATCCTATTCGCGACGCGACGCGGAAAGGCTCGCCCAGAAAGCGGGCCTGTCTTTCAAGGATCCCGGCGCACAGCCCGGCACGACGCAACAGCATGCTGCCGAGGCAGAACTCGCCGCCACCATCGCTGACGGAACATTCGCCGCTAAAGCGCCCCGGATCGGCGAGGCATTCTGGTCCGGCCGTTTGCCGCCATCTGCCGAAACCAGCCCAACAGCTCTGACTGCGGCCGGTGACGCGCGGCGCGAGGCCCTCGGTCACTATCTCGGCGCCACATTCTACTATGGCGGCGAATGGTATTGGGGCATCGACCGGCTTCACTATCTGGAAGCCCGCCTCACAGACCTCGCCGCCCGCAAATCGCAAGTCCCTGACGCGCCCATCTTTGCGCCGCCCGCCGTGCCATCGGGCACCGGCTCCCCGGCGGCGCGGGAACTCCACTATTATCTCTCCTTCCGCAGCCCCTACACCTATATCGCCGCTGCCCGCGCCAAAGCCCTTGCCGACGCTTATGGCGCCGACCTGAAACTGCGCTTCGTCCTGCCCATGGTCATGCGCGGCCTGCCCGTCCCCCGCATGAAGAGCAGCTATATCACGCTCGACACTGCCCGCGAGGCGCGCCGCCTTGGCGTGCCTTTCGGACGCATCGCCGACCCTGTCGGACGGCCCGTCGAACGCGGTTATTCCCTCCTGCCCTGGGCCCGTGAGCAGGGGCGCGGATTTGAATATTGTGAGGCCTTCCTCACGCATGTCTGGTCGCGCGGGGTGGATGCAGGCTCTGACAAGGGAATGAAACGGATCGTCGAGGCCGCCGGGCTTGACTGGCCGACAGCCCGCGATCTCGTCGGCAATGATGACTGGCGCGCGGAAGCGGAAGCCAATCGCGCAGAAATGATGGATCTCGGGATCTGGGGTGTGCCCAGTTTCCGCGTCGGACAGGTCTCGACCTGGGGCCAGGACAGGCTCTGGCTGATCGAGGACGAACTTAAGCAGCCGCAGAGCTGACGAGAAGGAAAAAGAGGAAACACGATGCAGGTTATCAACGAAGTCTTCCCGGCGGATCCGTCACGCATGCAGGCCCTGCTGGAGAAAGGCCCGGACGGCCCCATCTTCATGGTCAACCTGCTGAAGTTCAAGGACAGGGCGGAGTATGACGACGGACGCGAGACAGACCTCTCGGGACGCGACGCCTACATGATATACGGCCGCGCCGTGACCGAGCTTTTACCCAAGTTCGGCGGGCAGGGCCTCTTCGCGGGCGACGTGACTTTCCTTGCGCTCGGACAGGTCGAGGAACTCTGGGACGAGGTTGCGATCGCCATGTATCCAGACCGCGCCGCCATGGTGAGAATGTCGATGTCTGACGCATGGCGCGAGATTGCCGTGCACCGTGCGGCCGGGCTGAAAGGCCAGCTGAACATCGAGACCGTCGCGCCGAAAGGCGGCATGGACTCGCCCTTCATCGCAATGCTCACGGGCGTGAAAGGAAGCAAGTCATGAAATGGCTCGTGCGCAGTCTGATTGGCATTGCCTGCCTCGCCGTGTTGGCCCTGATCGGTTTTCAGGTCTTCAAGACCCAGATCGCCGAGGCAGCTTTCCTGAACGCCGTCGAGGCCAATGTCGGACGCGACGCCAGCGCAGAGCTGCCTGACGGCCTGCATGTCTTCATGTGCGGCGCCGGCACGCCCCTGCCGGACCCGCTGCGCGCAGGCCCCTGCCTCGGCCTGATCGCAGGCGACCGCGCATTCGTTTTCGATGCCGGTTCCGGCGGCACGCGAAATCTCACGCGCATGCGCTTCCCGCTCGGCCGTATCGAACGGGCATACCTGACCCATCTGCACTCAGACCATATGGACGGTCTGGGCGAACTGCTGATGCAGGCATGGGTCAATGGCCAGCGCACCACGCCGCTCCCTGTCTCCGGCCCGCGCGGCGTCGATGAAGTTGTCAATGGTTTCAACGCCGCCTACCGGATCGACGGCACGTTCCGGACGGCGCATCATGGCGCCGGGATTGCCAATCCGGCAGGCCGGGGCGGCATGGGTGAAACCATCACGCTGCCTGCGGGCCCCGGTTCAAGACTGGTCGTCCTCGATGACAACGGACTGAAGATCACCGCGTTCTCGGTCAGCCACTCCCCCGTCGAACCCGCCTTCGGCTACCGCGTCGATTATAAGGGCCGCTCCGTCGTTTTCAGTGGCGACACCATTTACGACCCGAACCTCGTGGCCGTCGCCGAAGGCGTCGATCTCCTGTTTCACGAGGCCCTGGACCCGGAAATGGTGGGCGCCATGCACGACGCCGCCGCCGCCAAAGGCGCAGATCACCTCGCACAGATCCTTGACGATATCCTCACCTACCACGCATCGCCCGTCGACGCGGCCCGCTCGGCCAGCGAAGCAGGCGCGCGGCAACTCGTCTTCTATCATACGATCCCGCCGCTGCCCTCGCGCCTCCTCAATGACTATTATGTGCGTGACGCGAAAAAGGCGTTTGACGGCAGGATCACCGTGTCGGAAGACGGCATGGTGTTCAGCCTCCCGGCTGGCAGCGACGCGATCAATCGCCATGACGGATTCAAATGACGGACCCGAAAATCACCCCCTTTCCGGGTCCGCAAGCCAGTGACGATTCCTCGGACGGACGGCGCCAGCGCAGCGAACGCAGCCGGGCGCAGATCATCGAGGCGCTCTTCACGCTGATCCGCGAAGGCGACATGAACCCCAGCGCCGCGCGGGTCGCAGAGCGTGCCGCCGTCGGCCAGCGAACCGTGTTCCGCCTGTTTGAAGACATGGACAGCCTGTTCGGCGAGATGGCCGAACGGATCCAGTCAGAAGTGATGCCGATCGTCCTGGCGCCCTACGTATCCACGGACTGGACGGAACGTCTCGCAGAACTGGTCCGCCGCCGGGCCGATGTCTTCGAGCGGATCTTTCCGTTTCGCGTTTCGGCCAACCTGCGCCGTTTCCAGTCGCGCTTCCTGATGGACGAATACAGGCGTGTTCTTATCTTCGAGCGCGAAAGCCTCAAGGCCATATTGCCGGCGCACATCGTATCCGACAAACGCCTCGTCGCCGCACTCGAAGTCACCACCGGCTTCCAGACCTGGCGGCGCCTGCGGCAGGATCAGGGCCTGACCACCGAAGAAGCCGAGGGCATCATGCTGTTCATGGTCGAACGCCTGATTGAAAGCGTGCCAACAGGGCCTCGCTAAGAAGCCTCAGTTCGGCCACCAGACATATTCGTCACCGGGCTCAACCGGTTCAACCAGCGTCTTGTCGATCGCGATGGCCGATTCCAGCGTGTACGGATAAAGCGGCGCAACCGCGCCTTCCTGATGCGCATCGAGCAGGGCCTGCAATTCCGACAGCCTGTCCGGCCGCACCGCTGCAAGATCGGTCTGCTCGGTCGGATCATTGGCGAGATCAAACAGCCAGCTCTTGCCCTGGCGTCCGTCCACCTGCAGTTTCCAGTCGCCTGCCCGCACGACACGGTAATAACCGCTCTGCCAGAACAGCGCATCATCCGGATGCCTGACGGTCCCGGTCCCCGTGGCAGCCGGCAGCATGTCGCGCCCGTCAATCACCACGTCTTCCGGCAGGCGCGCGCCTGCCGCAGCGGCCAGCGTCGGCATCACGTCGATATGCGCAACCGGCGCTTCCACCCGTGTCCCCGGTGCAATCTTCGCCGGCCATTTGACAAACATCGGCACTCGGATGCCACCCTCGAACAGCGTTATCTTCCAGCCGCGATAGGGCTGGTTGATGTCCGGCAGGCCGACATAGCCTGCCCCGCCATTATCGCTGGAAAAGACGATGATCGTATTCTCCGCAAGGCCCTCTGCCTCCAGCTTCGCCATAATCTCGCCAACGCTGCGATCAAGCGCGCGCAGCATGGCTGCATAGACGCGCAGGCGGTGGGGCTCGATATCACCCACCGCGTCATAGTCTTCCCGCGTCGCCTGCAGCGGCGTGTGAACGCCCCAATGCGCGAGGTAGAGGAAGAAGGGCCGGTTCCGGTTCGCCTCGATCACTTTCAGGCTCTCGTCCGTCCAGTAATCCGTCAGGTAACCGCCTGGCTCAAACCATTCCCCGGAATTGAACGCGGCGGCAAACTGCATCCGCGCCCACAGGAATGTGTCAATCGGATCAAAGTCGAGTTTCGCGTTCACGACATCCGGATCATCTTCGGGCAGGTAGAGCCCGCTCGCCATCAGCAGGCTTTCGTCAAAGCCCTGCGCGTTCGGGCTCGACTCCGCGCTGCGGCCGAGATGCCACTTGCCGATATGCACGGTGTGATAGCCCTGGTCCTTCAGCACTTCCGCAATCGTCACTTCCGATCCCGGCAGACCCATCTCCGGGAACGGCACGGCATCGTCAGCGGCGTCGCGATTATAGTCGATCGGCGGCAGCGCGCCGCGATCCATGTCATTGGCAAACATCGAGACGATCCGCCCCATGCCAGGCGGCGTCGGCGTGAACTCGAAACCCGTGCGCGTCGGATAGCGCCCGGTCATCAGCATGGCCCGCGACGGCGCGCATGTGCCATTGCCCGCATAGGCCTGCGTGAACAGCGCGCCCTCGGCGGCCAGCTTGTCGATATGCGGCGTCGGCACGCGCCCACCGGCCACACCACCGCCAAATGTGCTGAGATCATTGATGCCAAGATCGTCGACCAGGATGAACACGATATTCGGCGACCGGTCTGCCGCAGGCGTTTCGGCAACATCCGGCCCCCTGTCCCACTCAATCCCGACAGGGCCCGCCACATCGGCCCGTCCACTATGGGTCGCGACATGCAGGATAATCGCCTTGCGGTTCAGGAAGCCGCCAATGCCGGCGGCCAGCAGCACGACAACAAGGCCAATCGCGATTTTCTTCAGCATGTATTTCGCCTCTCCGGCTTCAGGTAAATATGGCCTCACACCCGGTCCCAGCAATCAGCGCGTCAACCGATCCGCGCTCATTTCCTGACAGGCCGTCATAGCCCTCGCGCAGCCATTTCAGGCATTTCGCCTGATAGGGAAAGCTGGGCTGTGTCCATGCGCGGCCATCAATTTCGGTCTTGAACTGCGTCTCGCCTGCCATGACCGCTTCTGCATTGGCCAGCAGGAAGGGCGCATAGACACGGCCAATCTCTGCCAGCAGGGGCCCGAGCGCCTCGCGCGCCGCGTCTGCGCCAAACCAGTCGTCCGGCTGCGGATCGAGGCCGGACAGATCCTCCATCAGATCCACCCAGGCCCGCACGCGCGGCGAACGCGCCACGGTGATGGCCGCAGATGTCGGCTCCACAATCGCCAGCTGGGTCAACTGGCCATACAGCGCAAAGTCTGCCGATGACGGCCGCGCGCCAAGCACGAAACCCCGCTTCTGCAAAAGGGCATCAAGAATCCCCACCAGCCGCTCATAGGAGGATTCAATCGTCTGCGCCGTCACCTGATTTGATCCGACCACATAGAGCCTGTCGAATTGCCGCTTTGATATCTTTTCGGCCATTTGCATGGCAGCGTCCGCATCGAGCCCGTTCTGCGACCAGTAGATCAAAAGCGGCCCGGCATTGTCATGGTCGGCCTTGTGGGCCCACCGGAAATGGAACATCGCCTTGGTCAGCCACTCGTCGGCATAATCTTCGATCAGGTCATTCAGGAATGACAGGACCGGATCTGTCGGAATGACAGAGCGCCCGGCATGATCGCGCTCCAGCCGCCGGATGATCGGGGTTGAATCCGTCACGGCTGTCAGGCTGCCCGCGCCGTCCGGAAAGTAGAATGTCGGCAGCAGGGGCACTTTCGGCACCGGATAGCCCGGCCTGGGCGGACGTCCCGCTGTCCAGCTCACCTGGAACGGAATGCGCCGATAGCGCAGCAGCCCGACCATCTTGCGCGTGTACGGCGACCCTGGGGCGCCCATCAGTTCCAGCAGTTCTGTCACGGCCGTGACTCCTCATGTTTCCTGGATGAAAGCGATGATTTCGCGCGAAAGGCTTTCGGGCTGGTCTTCCTGCAGGAAATGGCCTGCGCCCCTGATCGTCACATTCTTCACATTGCCAAGCCGCTGGATGAAAGCCTGCTCGCCGCCCTTTGTCACCGGGTCACCATCGCTGAACGCCGTCAGCACGGGATAATTGCGCGCCTCCAGCACGGCCCAGGCTGCGTCGCCTGCAAGCCGGTCGGCCTTGTGCTGCGGCAATAAAGGAACGCATGACGGGAATTTCCTCGCACCGGCAACATAGTCACCATTCGGGAATGGGGCCTCATACCCGTCGAGCACGGCCTGGTCGGAGATGCTGGACAACAGCCCGAACACGTCCCGCACGGAAAAATCGGGCGCCTCGGCACAATATTTCACCCAATAGAGAAAGGCGCCGGGCGCCCCGCCAGCGAACTGCTCCTGAACCATGGCGGCTGTCGGAACGGGCACCATCGGATACATCTGCCCCAGCATGCCCGAAACATCATCGGTCAGCGTGGTCGTATTGGGCAGGCCGGTATTCGCAATCACGAGGCGCTTGAACCGCTCAGGCTGGTCGCCGACGGCGCGAAGTCCCAGCAATCCACCCCAGTCCTGGCACATCAGGGTCAATCCCGTCAGGTCCAGCGCGGCAAGGAACTGGTTCAGCCAGTCAACATGGCCGGCATAGGTGTAATCGTCGACTGACCCCGGCTTGTCGGACTTTCCGAACCCGATCAGGTCCGGGGCGATAACCCGGTAACCTGCATCGGACAGGATCGGGATCATCTTGCGGTAGAGATAGCTCCAGCTCGGCTGGCCGTGCAAGCAAAGGATGAGATCGCCATCCCTCGGCCCCTCATCGACATAATGCATACGCAGCAAGGTGCCGTCCTGCGCATGCACGTCCTGATAATGCGCAGCAAATGCATAGTCTTTCAGGTCTTCAAAACGGGACTCCGGCGTCCTCAGTACGTCCATTGCGCGTCCTCCCTTTTTCCTAGACTTACGGTATTGGCAGCTATACTGTCAATAGATCAGGCGCGTGGAGCGAATGCACGCGGTCTGTACTTATGACCCGAATGCAGCCTCTATGTGCAGCGAAGCGGGCAGAAAACAGGGCCCGCGCTGGGAGGATAACATGATCTGGATTGCACGGGCGGGCGTCACGCTTGCCGGACTATTTTCGCTGGCCATGGGCCTTCTGTTCTGGGCTGACCCGATGAAGGCCGGCGCGATTCTCGGCCTGACCAGTATCGACGCCCTCGGAACGAATTCCCTGCGCGCAGACCTCGCCGCCTTCTTCCTCGTCAACTTCACCGCCTGCGCGCTCGCACTCTTCCGCGGCCAGGCCCATTGGCTTTACGGATCTGCGCTTGTCTTCGGGCTGGCCGTGCTCGGGCGCTTCATCGGCATCATCATTGACGGCCCCCCGCCCGGCATCGCCCAGCCCGTGATTATCGAACTCGTCCTGATCGGCCTCTTGCTGCTCGGCGCACGCCAGCTCGGCCCGCACTCCGCATCAGGCTGACACACGGTCCTCCAGCCAGGTCTCAAGGCCTGCCTGCTCGGCCTCGCTCAGGTGCAGGCGCAGCTTGCTGCGCCGCCACAGGATGTCCTCGGCGGTTTGCGCGAATTCATGGCGCATCAGATAGGTGACTTCGGCTTCATGCAGGCCGCCACCAAAGTCCCGGCCAAGCTCGGCCATGCTCTTCGCCGTGCCGAGCAGTTCGTCCACCCGCGTACCATAGGCGCGCGCCAGGCGGCGCAGGAGACGTTGCTCCATCCACGGCTGGCGCAGCGACAATCCGTGCAGGAAATCCTCGAAATCCGCACACGGAATGTCGCCGCCGGGCAGGCTGGCCGTTTTTGTCCACGGCTTCGTCATGCCCGGAAAGTCCGGCGCCAGTTCCTTGAGCGCATGCTCGGCCAGTTCGCGATAGGTCGTGATCTTGCCGCCGAACACTGACAGGACCGGCGCACCGCCCGTGCGGTCACAATTCAGCACATAGTCGCGCGTCACCTTGGATGCGTTCGCGGCATGATCATCATAGAGCGGACGCACACCCGAATAGGTTCCCACGACATCGGCGGGCGTGATCGCCCGCTTGTAATATTCGCTCGCCCCGGCGCAGAGATAGTCGATCTCTTCCTGGCTGATGACCACCTTGTCCTTGCTCGCCTCGTAGGGAACGTCCGTCGTGCCGATCAGCGTAAACTCGCCGCGCTCGTAGGGAATGGCGAACATGATCCGCCCGTCACCGTTCTGGAAGAAATAGGCATAGTCGCCCTCATGCCAGCGCGGCACGATGATATGGCTGCCTTTCACCAGGCGCAGGTTCTGCTGCGCGGTGCCCGGCTCGGCCAGTCCGAGAATCTCGTCGACCCAGCCGCCGGCCGCATTCACCACCGCCCGCGCCATGACGGTCCTGTCGCCATCCGGGCCGCGCAAGGTGGCCTCCCAATGGTCGGCCCGGCGCGCAAGGCCCACACAGGCCGTCCGCGTCAGGACATCGGCGCCGCGCGACCTGGCATCCACGGCGTTCAGCACGACCAGCCGCGAATCCTCGACCCAGCAGTCGGAATATTCGAACGCCAGCCGGAATTCCTCGCGCAGCGGGTCCAGCCTGTCAGTCTTCTTCCGCCGCAGCGTCCTGGTCGGCGGCAGCATCTTGCGGCCCCCAAGATGATCATACAGGAACAGGCCCAGCCGGATCAGCCAGGCCGGGCGCAAATCCTTGTCATAGGGCAGGACAAACCGCATCGGCCAGATGATGTGCGGCGCGGCGCGCAACAGGATTTCCCGCTCGATCAGCGCCTTGCGCACCAGCGCGAAATCATACTGTTCCAGATAGCGCAGGCCGCCATGGATCAGCTTGGTGCTGGCAGAACTCGTATGCGCGGCCAGGTCATCCTTTTCGCACAGCACGACTTTCAGGCCGCGCCCCGCCGCATCGCGCGCAATGCCCACACCATTGATGCCGCCGCCAATGACCAGGAGATCGTGCACGACCTGCCCTAGTCCTTCATCAATCCGCCCGCCTTGAGCAGTTTGCCGGCCCGGATCACCCGTTGCAGCTTGTGCTCAGACGACCGGTCGCCCTTGTTGGAATCGGGATGGAACCTGCGGACATATTCGGCATAGCGTGCGCGGATATCCGCCGGCTTGGCATCGGCCTCGAGGTCCAGCTCATTCAGCGCCCGCACCTGCATGGCGGAGCGTCGGGCCATGGCACCCTTTTCGGCAGCGCCCGTATCGTCGACATTGAAGAAGCCGCGCCCGGCCCAGTTGCGGGGATCATGGCTGGTCGCGGCCTTCTTGCCGGCCATCGGGCCTGTCCCGAATTTCCAGGTCCGCTTGTGGCCATAGCGCTCCGAGCGCGTGAACGAGGCAGCCTCGGCCGCAGACATGCCTTCAAAGAAATTGAAGCTGCGATTATATTCGGTGATATGGGTCTGGCAGAAATGCACCTTGCCCTTGCCACCCCGCTTGGGCGCAGGAAACGCGCCTTCCAGTTCACAATCGGGATGTTCACAGACACGGGTTTTCCGGGCCCGCGCTTTCGAGGTTTCCTCGGCAGGGGGCTTTATCCGGATGTCGGTAAACTTGACGCGGTAGCTGAAGGGGTCTGAATCTGACATAGCGAGGCATAATATGGAGTCGAAGGTAAACATGCCACAACCAAGTGACAGAACTTCGCGAATTCGTGATCTTTTGACAGCTGCGTTCGAGCCCGAACACCTCAGCGTTGTCGATGACAGCGCCCGCCATGCCGGTCATGCGGGGGCCGCACCGGGCGGGGAAACCCACTATAATATAGAGATTACGTCACATGCCTTCGCCGGATTGTCGCGCGTGCAGATCCAGCGCGCCGTGATGATGGTGCTGCAAAAAGAATTCGATTCCGGCCTGCACGCACTCTCCATTCAGGCGAAAACGCCACAATAAGTCTCTTTTCCTCCTTCAGGGAACCCAATTTCGAATCAATCGTTTCCTCTTCTAACCGTCGAGGAGAACGGGTGATGATGGAATTGAAACGCATACTCGCCGGCACTGCCTGTCTTTTGGCGGCCGGTTTCGCAAACGCAGAGACACCGCGCGGTGATCTCGACATGCCCTTGCTGCTGAAGATCCAGCAAACGGTCTGCGCCGGGGCAAGTGACGTCGTCTTCGTGCCCGTCTCGCACGATATCGCCGCCTTCCGCACGTCCTATGCCGTGATCTCGATGCGCAATCCTGACCCGGATTCCGCCAATATCGTGTCGGAACGCGAAAAGAACTGGCTGAACGTCAATGGCTGCGACGACCCGCACAATGATGCCATCTACGCCGCCAAACCGGCTGACTCAGACGGTTTCAATTTCTGATATGTTCAGCCCGGTCACCTGGTTGCGCTGGCGCCGCAGGATATTGAAGCGATAGCCGTGAAAAGCAAAGCTCTGGCCCGGCTCGGGAATCGTCTGCGCCTCGTGAATCACCAGGCCTGCCACCGTGACGGCCTCCTCATCGGGCAATTCCCAGCCCGTCGCCCGGTTGAGGTCGCGGATCGGCACCCAGCCATCGACATTCACCGAGCCATCCGGTTGCGGGCGGACGCCCTGCACGGCAACGTCATACTCGTCATGGATTGACCCGACGATCTCCTCGAGAATGTCTTCCAGCGTGATCAGGCCCTGCAACTCGCCATATTCATCGACAACCAGCGCGAAATGGCTGCGCTTTGACAGGAACAGGTCCAGCTGGTCCTGCACCGGCGTCGTCTCCGGCACGAACCAGGGCTTGCGCAGGATGCCTTCCAGGTCCAGCGACGACAGGTCGCCGCCCAGGGGCAACGCTGCGCGCAACAGGTCCTTGGCGTGCAGGATGCCGACAATCTCCTCCTTCTCGCCGCGATACAGCGGCAGGCGCGTATGCGGGCTGGCCAGCGCCTTCATCACGATCTGGCGCGGCTCCATGTCCGCATTCAGCATCTTTATGTTCTTGCGGTGGATCATCACGTCTTCGACCGTGAGTTCCTTCAGGTCCAGCGCGCCCACAAGGCGCAGGCGGTCTGCCGCGTTCACGCCGCCCTCGAACGCATGCAGGTCGATCGCGCCGCGGATTTCCTCCTCGGCCGTCACCGCGTCGGCGGGCGTCGACAGGCGCAGGATCTTCAGCGTCACCATTACGATCGCCTGGATCAGCTTGACGATCCACGAGACAGCCAGAACCAGAACGCCAATCGGGCGCGCCACTGACATGGCCATCGAATCCGTCCGCGTGATCGCATAGGTCTTTGGCAGCACTTCAGCGAACACGAGCACCAGAATCGTCATCACGCCGGTTGCCAGGACCAGTGCCAGTCCGCCTTGCCCGAACAGGAGCGTGAACAGCGAGGTCGCAAGCACCGAGGCGAGAATATTGACCAGGTTATTGCCCAGCAGGATCGACCCGATCAGCCGCTCGCGATCGGCGATCAGACGGTTCACAGCGGCGGCGCGCTTGTCGCCTTCCTTTTCGAGCTGGTGCATCCGGGCACGCGAGGCGGCCGTCAGCGCCGTTTCGGATCCCGAAAAGAAGGCCGACATGCCGAGCAATACGACGATTGCGATAATGTATCCGATTACCATAGTGTCTTCAGTTCGGAGGTGACCCTCACGCCCTTTCCAGTTCGCCCGCCAGGAACGCCGCCACGGAAGCGAGGTCGGCATCGGGATGAATATAGGACTGGCCAATATCCCTTGCCAGAATGAGCGGGACCCGTCCGCCGCGGGCCTTCTTGTCCTGTTTCATGAGTTCCGCAAGCTGGCCAGCCTCATACGGCCCGCCAGGCACTTTGGAAAGCTCCACCGGCAAGCCGGATGCCGCAATCACCCGGGCAACCTTTTCGGCAATCGCCGGAGCGGTGATCCCTTCAGACGCGCCATAGCGGAAGGCCAGTACCATCCCCAGGGCAACCGCCTCACCATGCAGCACGTCGGGGCGGTAGCTGTTGGCAGCCTCCACCGCATGGCCGAACGTATGGCCCAGATTCAGCAGGGCACGGACGCCGCCTTCGGTTTCATCCTCGGCCACGACCGCGGCCTTGGCCCGGCAGGATGTCGCCACAGCGTGCTGGATCGCCTCCGGCTTGAGCGCCAGCACATCGGCGCCATGCGTTTCCAGCCAGCCGAAAAAGGCCGGATCATTGATCAGGCCGTACTTGAGCACTTCGGCATATCCGGCGCGCAGGTCGCGGGCCGGAAGGCTGCCCAGCAGGGCCGTGTCGGCAATCACGAAACGGGGCTGGTAGAACGCACCGATCATGTTCTTGCCGCGCGGCGTGTTCACGGCGGTTTTTCCGCCCACGGAACTGTCGACCTGCGACAAAAGGGTCGTCGGCACCTGGACAAAGCCCATGCCGCGTTTCATCAGGCTGGCCGACAGGCCGGCAATGTCGCCGATCACGCCGCCGCCAAACGCGATCAGCACATCGCTGCGGTCGGCGCCCGCACCGAGCAGCCAGTCAAGGATGCCCTCAAGGTTCGAAAAGGATTTCGATTGCTCGCCCGGCGCCAGTGCCATGACATCCGTCTCGATGCCGCTGGGCCGGAGCGCCGCCTTGAGCGCGTCCATGTGCAGGCGGGCAACGGTCTCGTCGGTCAGCACGAACACACGCTTGCGTTTCAGCAGCGGCAACAGGCGCCCGCCCAGCTCAGACAGGGCGCCATGCCCGACAAGAATGTCATAGCTGCGCGCGCCGAGGTTCACGCGGACAATTTCAGGGGCGGAAAGGGTCTCGCTCATGCGGGCTCCCATGACTTGAGGGCTTTCAGGATGGCATTCACGGTCGTGCCGTGCGGGCCTTCCTTGCTGTAAACAACCAGGTCGGCCTGCGCATAGATCGGCTCACGCTCGATGAACAGGTTTTCCAGCACCTGTTTGGCATCGGCGCGCCGCAGCAGCGGCCGCGTATTCTTCTTCTGCACCCGGCGCCACAGGGTTTCGAGATCCGCATTCAGCCAGATCGTGACCGCCTTTTCGCGCAACAGGTCGCGGGTCTGCGCATTCAGGTAGGCCCCGCCGCCCGTGGCCAGGACGTGCGGTTCCTCGGCGAGCAGGCGTTCCAGAACCTTCTGCTCGCCGCGCCGGAAGTCTTCCTCGCCATGCAGCGTGAAGATATCGGCTACCGAGAGGCCCGCCGCCTTCTCGATTTCATGGTCGCTGTCATAGAACTTGCGGCCCAGGCGCTCGGCCAGCCGCCGCCCCACAGTCGACTTGCCCGCTCCCATCAGGCCCACAAGCGCGATGGTCCGGGACGCATAGGCTGGCGCCGGAGGATCGGTTTTCGCAGGACTGTCGCTGTCAGCGGGCATGAAAGGCTTTCATTCACTATTCAGACCAATTCCTATAGAGACGGAACCATGTGAGCAATCGGTCAAGGGCCGGTGCAGAAGTGAATTCGACCCAGGGGTGCTAATCCTATGCGCAAATACCTAATCATTCTCGGCATTCTGGTCATTCTCGGCCTGATCGGCACCTGGTGGCTTGGCCAGCAGGCCGTCAAGAATAAACCGGCCGATGGCGAAGTGCGGATGGAGGTAGAGGGTGTCCTCTAGGCTCTGGCCGGCCTGTATCGCCGGTGCAGCGGCGCTCTGCCTGTCTGCCAGTGCCCAGATCGAGGATTCCGGCCTGCAAATGGTCGATCCTTGGGGCATGGGCTTCCTCGAGGCCGGTGAACCGGTCCTGCCCGCCTCGATGTGGCGCGCCTCCAGTACGCAAACGCTACTGCCGATGATGCGCGACGTGCCGACACAGGCGCTCACGCCAGCCGAGCGCACGCTCATGCGCCGCATGGCCCTGTCGCCCGCCAATGCCCCGCAGGGCGCCGAATCGGCTGAACTCCTCGCCGAACGCGCCCGGATCCTGTTCGAACTCGGCGAGGCCCGCCCGGCCGCCAGCCTGATGGCCCGCCTCGACACGCCCCCGCCCGGCATGGACAGCGACGAAATTGCGACCGACCTCAACCTCGCCCTCGGCAACGAAGCCATGGCCTGCGCCGAAAATACCGGCGCCGTGCGCGAAGGGGCCTATTGGGCCATGCTCCGCGCCGTCTGCGCCGCCCTGCGCGACAATACGGCCGGCGCCGAACTCGCCATCGAGATGGCCATGAGCCAGGGCGTCGATGACCGCTGGCTGACCTCGGCCGTGTTCGCTGCCTCGGGCGATCTGCCCAATCCGCCAGAGGCGCGCTATGACAGCGGCATTGCCCTTGCCATCTCGGCCAAGGCCGCCCTCGCGCCTCCTGGCACCCCCCTCTCACCCGCCCGCCCGGACCTCGCCGCCGCCATGGTCGCCCGCCCCGGCCTGCCCCCTGCCAAGCGCGCCGAAGCGGCTGCGATTGCCGCAGAAGCCGGCCTGATCGATGTGGCCGCCTGGCGCCAGGTCCTCGATTCCCTCTTCGAGGACCCTGACTTCACACCCGAAACACCGATCGAAATCGCCATTGCCACCGCACGAAACGCCGCCATGCCCCCTGATGGCCGCGCCGACGCCCTTGCCGCCGCGCTCAAGGCCGCTGCAGTCAACCCTGCCCGCTTTGCCGCCGTTGCGTCCGTCCTCTCCCCCGAACTCACCAATCTCAGCCTCACGAAGGACACGGCAAGTCATGCCGGCCTCCTCGCCCGCGCTGCCATTGCCGCAAATGACATGGAAGGGGCGATGCTCTGGACTCTGGTCCCGAGCCTGGACGAAGCCCCCGAGACCCGCCCGTTTGACCTGACAATGATCCACGCCCTCGCCGTTCTGGCCGGAACGGGTGACGCCAATGAGATCGGCGCCCGCCTCGTGTCAGACGCGGCCACCAACAAGGATGACCGCAAGGCCGCTGCCCGCCTGTTCACACTGTGGACCATGGCAGGCACCCCGCCGCCACCGACCGCCCGCGCCCTCATGGCAACCGACAGCGAGGCGCCAGGCAAGACCGTCAAACCGGGCCATATCCTCGCCATTCTCGCCGCCGCCGATGCCGGCGCGGCCGGCGAAGTCATTCTCGGCAGTGTCGCCCTGACGCACGGCGACCCGTCGAAACTCGACGCCGCCGACCTCGCCCTGATCGGCATGGCCCTGCAGAAGATCGGGGCCGGCGACGCCGCAGCCGCTCTGGCACTTGAGGCCACAGGTTACTGGCGCGCAGGCAAATAGGCTCAGCCAAGGCCTTCGAACAGGAGGGTCGAGACATAGCGTTCGGCGAAGGACGGGATGATCGTCACGATCGTCTTGCCCGCCATGTCAGGCCGTTTCGCAATTTCGAGCCCTGCCGTGAAGGCCGCGCCGGAGGATATCCCGACCGGAATGCCTTCCGTGCGCGCCAGCCGCCGCGCATTCGCGATGGCCGCATCATTCGAAACCTTGACCACGCCGTCCATCAGGCTCGGATCCATGTTGGCGGGAATGAAGCCCGCGCCGATGCCCTGGATGATGTGCGGGCCCGGTGCGCCGCCCGACAGGACCGGGCTGCCTTCCGGCTCGACCGCAAACATTTGCAGGCCCGGCTTCTTCTTCTTCAGCGTCCTTGCCGTGCCCGTGAACGTGCCGCCCGTGCCCACGCCGCAGACCACCGCATCGACAGCGCCGCCTGTGTCCCGCCAGATCTCTTCGGCCGTCGTTACGTCATGGATCGCCGGATTGGCCGGATTGTCGAACTGGCTCGGCATGACGGAACCCGGAATTTCGGCCAGCAATTCATTCGCCTTGGCGAGCGCGCCATTCATGCCCTTTTCCTTCGGCGTCAGGTGGAGTTCCGCGCCGAGCAGCGCCAGCATCTTACGGCGCTCGATCGACATGGATTCCGGCATGGTCAGGATCAGGCGATAGCCGCGCGCCGCCGCCACGAAGGCAAGGCCGATACCGGTATTGCCAGATGTCGGCTCGATCAGGGTCGCGCCGGGACCGATTTTCCCGTCCTTCTCCATCTGCGTGACCATACCGATGGCGATCCGGTCCTTCACGCTGGCAAGGGGATTGAAGAATTCGAGCTTCAGCAGCAGGGTCGCCTTGAGGCTGTCCTCCTCGGAAATGCGCGGAATGCGCACGATGGGCGTATTGCCGACGGTCTCCAGGATCGACCCATAGATCCGCCCGCGCCCCGGCGCGTCCAGCATCACCCCATTATAATCCAGTGTTCCACTCATCCTGCTCTCCTGTCCTGACAGTCTCAGGCCCCGCCCGGCGAAGCCCTTCATAGAGGCGTCATTAACACAGGCCCCTTAGGCTTGTCCCATGTCAGACCGGTCCCGTATTGAAGCCTTCCTTGAAATGATGAGCGCCGAACGCGGCGCGGCCGCCAATACGCTGGACGCCTATGCCCGCGATCTGGCCGACGCATCGGAATTCTGTGGCGGCAATCTCGCCTCTGCGACAGGGCGCGATCTTTCAAACTGGCAGGCCGATCTATCGGCGCGCGGCATGGCCGCCTCCACCTCTGCCCGCAAGCTGTCTGCCGTGCGGCGCTTTTTCCGCTTCCTGTTCGAAGAGGGTGACCGCAAGGACGACCCGACCGCCAAGATCGACGGCCCGAAGACATCGCGCGATGTGCCGGACGTCCTTTCGCGCGAAGAGCTTGGCCAGCTTATCGCAGCCTGCGGAGACGACGTGCGCCTGACATGCCTGGTCGAACTCCTCTATGGCGCGGGCCTGCGCGCCTCGGAACTCGTCTCGCTCACCCTCGGCAGCCTGCCGCGCCGCAAGGGCACGCGATGGGTCACGCAGGACATCATCATCCGCGGCAAGGGCGGCAAGGAACGGCTCTGCCCGCTCGGCAGGCCGGCCCTCTCGGCGCTGTCGGACTGGCTTGCCGTGCGCCAGGACAGCCTGCCCGAAGGCAGCCTCGCCCGTGGCCGCGCCGAGACCTTCCTCTTCCCGTCACGCGGCAAGCAGGGCCATTTGACCCGCCGCCGCCTCGGCCAGATGCTTGATGCGCTCGCCGTCAGCGCCGGGCTGAACCCGGCACGCGTACACCCCCACGCGCTGCGCCACGCCTATGCGACCCATCTCCTGCAGGGCGGCGCAGACCTGCGCAGTGTCCAGACGCTGCTCGGCCATGCCGACATCGCGACAACCCAGATCTACACGCACGTGCTGACTGACGAACTCGCCGAATTGCTGGAAACCAGCCATCCGCTCGCCCGGCCCGGCTGAACCTGCCAAATTCCCATTGCGCCGGGACGAAAGCGGGACAATATCACTGAAGCATACAGCCGGAGCTTTCCCCATGAACCGTTTTCTCAAGGCCCTTGTTCCCACCGTGCTTCTGACCGAGCTTGCGCTGATCACATCGGCCACGGCTGTCTGGGCGATCCTGTCGGAATTTCATGCGGGCAAATACGTGATCATGGGCGCCGAAGCGATTGACCTTGCCGCCATAGCCGTTCTGGCGGTCTTCATCTTCCGCCGCGCCTTCGACGCCGAAGCGCGGATGATTCAGATCCCCGTCGAAAACGACTAGAAAGCCCGGCTGCACCCCGCAGCCAGGCTCTTTTCCAGATAGATAGCGACGTCTTAAGTGACCGCAGATCCGCCGCGCGAGTTCACCCAGAAGGCGTGAATCACGCCGGGCAGCCAGCCGATCAGCGTCAGCACGACATTGATCAGGAACTGCCCGCCGATACCTTCCTTCATCGCGACGGCGACGGGCGGCAGGAAGATGGTCAGCAGGATTGTCAGCAGGGACATGGGGATTTCCTTTACGTTGGCTTCAACCGCCAAACGGGCGGGGTGCGGCTTTGTTCCTGTTTGACGCAGTGCACCATCAGCCTTAGGCCTGTGGCGGATGAGGAGATGAACATGAGCGCGAAAACACCCCGGAACTTTTTCAAGCCGCTGGCCATCGGCGCCCCGAGCCCGATGCTGGAGCTGCCAACACGCCTGGAACGCATGATCCATTTCGTGCCGGGACATAATGAAAAGGTCCGCTCCAAGACGCCGGACATGGCCGCAAAATCCGACGTCATTCTCGCAAATCTCGAAGACGCCATTCCCGCTGACGCCAAGGACGCCGCGCGCGCCGGCGCCATCGAAATGGCCTCGATGTATGACTGGCGCGGCACCGGCACCGGCTTCTGGAGCCGCGTGAACCCGCTGAATTCCCCCTGGTTCCAGGACGATGTCTCCGAACTCGTCCTCAAGGCCGGCCACCAGCTCGACGTCATCATGCTGCCCAAGGTCGAAGGCCCGTGGGATATCCATTTCGCCGACCAGCATGTCGCCCAGCTGGAGGCCAAGGCGGGCCTGACCCGCCCGATCCTCTTCCACGCCATCCTCGAAACCGCACAGGGCATGGCCCATGTCGAGGAGATCGCCCTCGCCAGCCCCCGCATGCAGGGCATCAGCCTCGGCCCGGCCGACCTCGCCGCAGACCGCAAGATGAAAACCACCCGCGTCGGCGGCGGACACCCCTTCTACCGCGTGCTGGAAGACCCGCACGCAGACGGCTCGGCCCGCGCCAATGCCCAGCAGGATCTCTGGCACTACACGATTGCCCGCATGGTCGACGCCTGCCGCATGGCCGGGATCAATGCCTTCTACGGCCCGTTCGGCGACATTTCGGACCTCGACGCCTGCGAACAGCAGTTCCGCAACGCCTTCCTGCTCGGCTGTTCCGGTGCATGGAGCCTGCACCCGAACCAGATCGACATCGCCAAGCGCGTCTTCAGCCCGGATCCGGAAGAGGTGAAATTTGCCCGCCGCATCCTCGCCGCCATGCCCGATGGCACAGGCGTCGCCATGCTCGACGGCAAGATGCAGGACGATGCGACCTGGAAACAGGCCAAGGTCATCGCCGACCTGGCCGACCTCGTCGCCTCGAAAGACCCCGACCTCGCCGCCGCCTATAATGGGTGATTGCCTCTTAACTTGCACAAATCGCGTGCTAACCTTGGCGCGCGGCGCAGGAATTTCCTTGCTGGCCGCCTGAACAAAGGTGGGACGACATGTTGAGGATACCCCTGATGGCTGCGGCGGCGCTCGCCTGCACCGGCACCGCACTGGCCGACGAAGTCTGGACCTCGCAGATCGGCGACGTGATCTATGAACGCGAACTGCCCACCGGAGAGGCCGTCCTGTCCTATCCCGCAGCGGATGGTGAGGCACGCGGCCTCGCCTATATCGAAGGGCTCGCGCAGCAATATGAAGGCCGCGGCGCCTTTGAGGGCGTATGGATTGAAGACGACCTGCCGTCCGCTGACGCCTGCAGCGTGTCGATCGCCGATCCCGAGACCGGCGCGGCCCGCAACAACTGGGGCCGCATCGAGCTCGTCTTCACCGAACCAGATTTCCCGGGCGGCTGGGTCGCCATTCGCGGCGACTGTTTCAACCAGCCCGACAGCTACCTGATCGGGAAACCCCTTGTCGCGGAGAGTGCCGAATGATCAGCCTGAAAGGCCATTCCCCAAATCTCCAGAAATGGTTCGACTGGATGGAAGGCAGCCATGATGCGGCGGGCCTCGATGTGCAACTTGCCGAACATGTCGTCTTCCGGAGCCCGGTCGTGCACACGCCGCAGGAAGGCAAGGCCATCACCATGGCCTACCTCACCGCCGCCGGGCAGACCCTCGGCGGCGACACGTTCCACTATACGCGAATCTTCGATTGCGGCGACAAGGCCGTGCTCGAATTCGAATGCGTGATGGACGGCATCAGCGTCAACGGCGTCGACATGATCGAATGGGATGACCAGGGCAAGATCACCGACTTCAAGGTCATGGTCCGCCCCCTGAAGGCCATCCAGACAGTGCACGCCGCCATGGGTGCCATGCTGGCCAAGATGAAGGGCGGTGCATGATAACCGAGCCGCCCACGCTCATCACAGAGCGTCTCATCCTGCGTCCCCAGCAGGCCAGCGACTATGAAGACTGCGTCGCCATGTGGAATGATGAAGAAGTTGTGCGCCATATCGGCGGGGCGACACGCCCGCCCCAGGATGTCTGGTTCACGCTGGCCCGCTCACGCGGCATGTGGCCGCTCATCGGCTATGGCTACTGGATCGCCGTTGAAAAGCCGACCAGCCGCTTCATCGGCGAAGTCGGATTTGCCGATTTCAAGCGCGGCATGAACCCTGACCTGTCTGCCTGGCCCGAGGCCGGCTGGGCCTTCAACAGGCACTCATGGGGCAAGGGCTATGCCAGCGAATCCGTCGCCGCCATTCACGCCTGGCTCGACGCGCATCGTCCCGGTCCGTCGCATTGCATCATTGACGGCGACAACCTCGCCTCACGCCGCGTGGCCGAAAAGTCCGGATACGCATTCTGGTGCGAATCGCTCTACCGCGACAAGCCGCTGAACGTGTTCCGCCGCGAAGGCCCTGCTGCTCGCTAGCCCGCCTGACGCCTGCTCAATGGCGCGGGATTGGCGCGGAAGGCCCGCAGGAAATCGAGGAAGGCGCCATGCGGCAGGCCGGGGCTGTAAAGGAAGCCCTGCCCCATCGTACAGCCGCGCCGGCGCAGGAAGTCCGCCTGCCGCTCGGTCTCGACACCCTCTGCTACCGTCTGCAGGCCGAGCGTTTCGGCCATGGCCAGGATCATCTCGACAATCGCCGCCGCCTGCTTGTCGCCTTCCAGCGCCGAGACAAATTGCCGGTCGATCTTGAACACATCAAATGGCAGCTGGGTCAGCATCGACAGGTTCGAGTGGCCCGTGCCGAAATCGTCAATCGCCAGCTTCATGCCCATCATGCGCAGCGGGCCCATGACCTCGGCCACCTTGCTCGGGCTTTCCACCGCCATGCTCTCGGTTATTTCCAGCTCGAGCCGGTTGGGATGCAGGCCGGTACGCTTCAGCACATCCATCACCGTGTCGGTCAGGTTGCCCTTTTCGAACTGGCGCGGCGACACGTTAACGGCAACCGACACATCAAGGCCTTCGCGCATCCACACGCGTGCCGACTGGCAGGCCGCTTCGAGAATCTGTTCGCCGATCTGGCTGATCAGGCCGGTTTCTTCCGCCAGCGGAATGAATGCCGCAGGCGAAATGATCTTGCCATTGTGGCGCCGCCAGCGGGCCAGTGCCTCGGCCCCGACAATCTTGCCGGTCCGGAAATCGACTTTCGGCTGGAACACGGCCTTGAATTCGCGATTGGCCACGGCTTCGCGCAATTCGTCTTCCAGCTTGTACTTGCCGCGCGCCACACGGGTCAGGCGCGGCGTGAAGAAGCGGAAGCCGGACGTGGCCTCGTCGCGAACCAGGCGCAGCGCCAGTTCGGCATGACGGAACAGTTTCTGCGCACTGTCGGCATCCTCCGGCGCCATCACGATCCCGCCGGAAATCCCGAGGCTGATCGTTTGCCCGTTCAGTTCGAACGGCGCCGCAAACGCCTGGCGAATGGCCCGCGCAATGGTGGCCACGTGCTCGCGGCTGACGGCATGCGGCATGTAGACGGCAAATTCGTCAGCCTGCAGCGCCGCGATCGTCGCTTCGCGAAGCGCCGCGCCGGACGGGCCGCTGATGCCGCCGAGTTCCGCCTTCAGGCGCTGGCCGGCCTGCGCCAGCAAGGCCTCGCTTCCATAGCTGCCCACCTGTTCGGCGGCGCGCGTGAACCGGTCGAGATCCAGCATGATGAGGGCCGCCGGTGCCTCGAAAGTCGCCTGGGACAGCGTGCCCGCGATGGCCCGGTCCATCGCAATCATGTTCGCCAGGCCGGTGCGGGGATCGACGAAGGCCGTTTCGCGCAGCAGGGCGTTCTCGCGGCGCAGTTTCCCGACTGTCCGGCTCACGCCCGCACGCAACCGGCGCAATTCGGCAAACTGCATGTCGCCAAGGTCGGTCCCGCCATCGCCGCGTGCATCATTGAGATAGGAATTGAACCGGTCGAGCGATTTGCGAAAGCGCGCGGCCGCAAAATAGGCAACTCCCCCGGCACACACCAGGGCCACGATGATCTCGACCATCAGCACGACCGGCGGGTTCGGCAGTTCGCTGAAATGCATGTCCATGAAGAAGACGCGGTAACCGATCTCGATGGCCAGAAGCACTGCAAAAATGACCAGCGTCATGATAACGCCCGCCAGACTCGCGAAGGCGGGAATGGTCATCGTGCCGAAAATCCGGCTGAGGAATCTCTTCTTGTTCAAGCGCTGATCCGCTTTCCGGGGGCAATTGCAGCTGTTCCTCAACAGACATTCAGTGAATATGTTTAGAAATCAGTGAACAAAACGCGCTAGCTGTTGGGAATACAGCGCACTATATGGTTCCAGATGATTAAACACCGCACAGCCACCGTCGCCCGCAAGACGAAGGAAACCGATATTTCGGTCACCCTCGATCTCGATGGCACAGGCAAGTCCGATATCGAGACCGGTATCGGCTTCTTCGATCACATGCTGGAAAGCTTTTCCAAGCATTCCGCCATCGACCTCACTGTCCGCTGCAAGGGCGACCTGCACATCGACATGCACCATTCCGTCGAGGACACAGGCATCGTCATCGGCCAGGCGATCCTCAAGGCGCTCGGCGACTTTGCCGGCATCACCCGCTTTGGCCACGCCTATATCCCGATGGACGAGACGCTGAGCCGCGCCAGCCTTGACCTCTGCAAGCGCCCCTACCTGATCTGGAAGGTCAGTTTCGCCCGCGACAAGGTCGGCGAGATGGATACCGAACTGTTCAAGGAATTCTTCCACGCCCTCGCTGGCAATGGCGGCATGTGCCTGCACGTGGAAAACTTATATGGCGAGAACAGCCACCACATTATCGAAAGCTGCTACAAGGCCACCGCCCGCGCCCTGCGCGCCGCCATCGCGGTTGACGCAAAACTTGACGGCAAACCGGCCTCGACGAAGGGCAGCCTTTAGCCTAAACGCGCGGCCATGAACTTGGTCGCCCTCATCGATTACGGCTCCGGAAACGTCCATTCAGCGGCAGGCGCGCTGAACGAGGCCGCCCGCCGTGCCGGCATCGCGGTCGAGGTCGCCATCACTGACGACCTCGCGACCATTGCCCGCGCCGACCGCATCATCCTGCCCGGTGTCGGCCACTACGCTGATTGCGCCGCCAATTTGCAGGCCCGGCCGGGCCTTGTCGATACGCTCGAAACCGCTGTACTGGAGAATGCCAGGCCCTTCCTCGGCATCTGCGTCGGCATGCAGCTGCTCGCCGATTTCGGGCTGGAGGATGGCGAAACGCGCGGCCTCGGCTGGATCCACGGCGTGGTCGACCGTATCGACCCCGGCCCGGGCCTGCGCGTGCCGCATGTCGGCTGGAACGAGCTCGCCATTCCCCGCCCCCACGCCCTGCTCACCGGCCTCGGCGACCAGCCGCACGCCTATTTCACCCATTCCTATGCCTTCACCCCGGAAGACATGGCCGATATCGCGGCCACGACCGAATACGGCACGCCCTTCACCAGCGCGGTCGCCCGCGGCAATATCTTCGGCACCCAGTTCCACCCGGAAATGAGCCAGCGCGTCGGCCTCCAGCTCCTCGCCAACTTCCTGCAATGGCAGCCATAGACAGGCTCATCCTGAGCGAAGTCGAAGGACGAGCGCGGGCGCCCGCCCCCATCCTTCGACTTCGCTCAGGATGAGCGCTAAGGAAACCTGATGACCCAGCCCCCCTTCACCCTCTACCCCGCCATCGACCTGAAAGACGGCCAGTGCGTGCGCCTCCTGCGCGGCGAGATGGATGCGGCCACCGTGTTCAATGACAGCCCCGCAGACCAGGCCGCCGCCTTCCACGCGGCCGGCTTCAGCCACCTCCACGTGGTTGACCTCAACGGCGCCTTCGCCGGCCAGTCGGCCAATGCCGAGGCCGTCAGGGCCATCCTCGCGGCGACGCCTGCCCCCGTCCAGCTCGGCGGCGGCATCCGCACCCGCGCCCAGATCGACGCCTGGCTTGAGGCCGGCATCGCCCGTGTCATCCTTGGCACCGCCGCCCTGCGCGATCCGCAACTGGTGAAGGACGCCGCCCGCGCCCTGCCCGGCCGCATCATTGTCGGCATTGATGCGAAAGATGGCATGGTCGCGGTTGAGGGCTGGGCCGAGACCAGCGACATGCCCGCCGTCGAGCTTGCCAAGGCCTTCGAGGGCTGCGGCGTCGCTGCCATCATCGCCACCGATATCGGCCGCGACGGCCTGAAGACCGGCGTCAATGTCGCCTTCACCAGCCAGCTCGCCAATGCCGTCACCATCCCCATCATCGCCTCCGGCGGCGTCGCCAGCACGGCCGACATCACAAGCTTGCGCGCCGCGCCCGGCACACCGATTTCCGGCACCATCCTCGGCCGCGCCCTCTATGACGGGGATATCGTCGCGAGCGAAGCCATCGCGGCGGCGCGAACCTAGTCGATCTTCGCGCCCTTGGCGTTCAGCGCCTGCGTCACCGCGTCTAGTTCGGCCTCCGCCGCCGCCGCCACGCTGTCGAAGTCTTCCGGGGCAATATTGTCTCGCCGTACCAGCACCGCATAGCAGGTCTCGTTCGCATTCCCGAAGCCGAACGCGGTAATCGCCAGCGAGGCCGAGACACTGTTCCTGTCGCGCACGGCACTGAACTGGCGCGACGTCTTGTAGGTCGAGAAGGCGCGATAGGGGATGACCTTGGAATAGTATCCGCCAAAGGTCTTCTTGTTGTTGTTCAGCTTCACGCTGTCGCCCAGGAACTCGCATTTTTCCCGCGTGGAAAAGATGCGCTTGAACGTCCCCGTATCGTCGGCGTCATAGGTCGCTGCCGCCAGCACCTCGTCCGGCGTCTTCGCAACCGCCGTCACCGGCTCAGCGGGCGCCCCGTCCCCCGCCGCGCACAGCGCTTCCACTTCGGTCTTGCCATAGCCGGCCTTGGCCAATTCGATCCGTTGGTCGACGGAACATGTCTCCGCCGCCGCCGCGCCTGCGAGGACCAGCCCCGCCACGCATGCCCATATCCGCTTCATCGCGCCCTCCATCGTGTCAGGCGAACGCTATCCCCGCCCCGGCGCGCCCGGCAAGCGGAAACTGAATGGCGCGCAGCCTAGACCTTCGTTGAAAAACGCTTCCTCAGCCGCCGCCGCGTGCGCAGCGCATAGGCCATGTCGCTTTCCGGCGCGTCGGGTGCGGTCTCCAGCTCCTCCAGCCGGGCCAGCTTCGCCGCGCGGCGGCTCGCATCCTCGGCGCTGTCATGGCTGATCGCGTCTGCGGCCCTGATCTCGGTGATCCTGAGGTCCATCACATGTCTCCTCTACTGTTTCATCCCCGCGCAGTCGCACGCCGCGCTTGGGAGAAGTATAGCCGAAAACCCCCGGATTTTCCATGAAAGGTCGGTTAGGCGGCCACGGACCTTCCCCCTCTCCCTCTTGGGCTTGCGAGGATCAGCAATCGCACTGCGATTGCCCGAGCAAGGGAGGCGCGCCACCGCACAGCCCCCCGTAGGGTGGGTTAGGCAAAGCCGTAACCCACCGGGCAGAGATGCGGCACAAGGCGCTGGCTACGCTCCCTACTTGTATTTGGTAATCGCGACGCCGCGCGAAAATTTCGGCTTCTTGTAACGTACGCAATCATCGCTGATCGTGCGCTGCCCAGATCTCAGCGCCTCGATCACGTCTGAGGCAGCCGCATCGGCCGCGTTGCACGCGACCAATTGGGTCAAAGGAACGCCTTCATGTTGTGCGAAATCCATCAGGAAGACAGTCAGGCTTTGGGCGAGCAGGTGTGTATTCAGCTGGGCCGCACGTTTTCTGGCGCTCCGGCTGGCCAATCCTGCTTTTGACAGGTTGCCATACCTTGCGTCTGTTCCGATTTGTTGTTCTGAACGCCCTTCAAGCTGAAGGGAGACGTAATTGGTCGGGTCCAGCTGACCGATTAATACAAGGGCCGGGCCCGAGACGACCGAGATACCCGTCGTCCACGCATATGCCTGATACGTATCATCCCAGCTGGCTTGCGAAACTTCGCTGATCGTGTCGCCGCCGAAAAAATCTCTCAGCTTGCCGTTATTGTTCCAGACTTCGACAAATCCGGCCTCGTACAGCGAAAAGGCGCCAAAGGCCTGTGTCGCTCGTATCACGCCAGGAGCGGAGACGTCGTAAGCAAAGCTCGCATCATCTTCATTCAGCCCGGGATATTCGGCCAGAAAGTTCGATTGAACCGTCTGCTGAAAGACGGCTTCGTTCGAAAAGCGATCCACGATCCGATATGTCGCACTCGTCTTTCCAGCGAAATGTCGGCCAAATCCATCTGTGTCCAACTCATGGAAGTCGATTTGCAAGGCATATCTGGCAGCAGCGGCAGTCCTTGCCTGCAGTCCAGACTGCTCGAGTGCGGCCTTCACCATTGGCCGGAATAATTCCTGATTCGGCTCTTCGAAAAGATAGTCGCGTTGCGACATGCCCGAGATGTAGTCCAGCTCGATACGGCCAGCAAACCGGTCATCTGAATACCATTTCACGTAATGCGTAGTCGGCAGAACTGGGCGCTGCTTTTCGATCGCCGTGCTCTGGTCCATGAAACCCGGCAAACCCAATGCCAGTTGCTTGGTAGGCTGATGGTTTGCGCAAGCGGCAAGAAGCAGGCAGGCGCCGCCCAGTACACTCGTTCTTAGCATGTGAGCTCCCTTCGAATTTATCCGGAACCTAAAGCTGAAACCTAACTAAACCCCTAAGTGAAATATTTTCGCGTCAAAGAAGTCGGTTTTCTGGCATGCGCACACCTGCAGCTGCGACTTCCCACCCCCTACCCCCGCAACAACCGCTCATAAAACCCGCCCCATTGGCGCCCCGGTTCCAGCAGGTGGATCTCCAGGATCCAGTGGCGCGGGCGGCCGAGATGGTCGGGGTCGGTCAGGCGTGTGGGGTTGGCCGGGCTGATGCGGGAATGGTCCTTATCGCCGGGCCACACGGCATGGGGAAACTCGCCCACAATATGGCCCGCAATCGCCCCGCCGAAATGATAGCCATGCGCCGCCGCCGCCTCGCACGCGAGCGCATAAAGGTCCGCCCCCGTCATGTCCGGCGCCGCCAGCCACCTGGCCCGCACCGCCTCGAACACCACGGGCAGGGCCGCGACCAGCGCCTGCCTGTCCGCATCCCGGCCCACCGCATAGGTGCGCCCGATATCGGCCTCCCAGGCCTCGAACACCGGGCCAAGGTCAACATAGACCGTGTCCTCAGGCTGAATCACGCGCACCGGCGGAGTGTCATGGAACGTGGTCACCGTATTGGCGCCTGCGCGCACATTGCACCTGTGCCAGTGCCGCTCGATGCCAAATTCGCGTCGCGCCAGCGCCGTGATATCGGCGTCCACCTCGGCCTCGCTGCGCCCTGGCGCGACAATGCCCGCCGCCTCGATCGCATCGAACAGGGTGAGGGCCTTGTCCTCGGCCTGGGTCAGCGCCTGCCAGCGCGCGGTGTCTGTGTCTGAAGCCTGAGTCATCGGCAAAACATATCAACATTCGTTTATATGTCAAACAGGGCTCCCGCGCCCCGCGCATGCCCCTTCCCCCGCCCCGCCATCCCCGCTAAACGCCTCCCATGCTCAAGACCCGCATCATCCCCTGCCTTGACGTGAAAGACGGGCGCACCGTGAAGGGCGTCAATTTCGTCGACCTGCGCGATGCAGGCGACCCCGTCGCCCTTGCCCGCGCCTATGATGAACAGGGCGCCGACGAGCTGTGCTTCCTCGACATTACCGCCAGCCATGAAGGGCGCGGCACGATGCTGGATATCGTCACCCGCACGGCAGAGGCCTGTTTCATGCCGCTCACCGTCGGCGGCGGCGTGCGCAGCGCGGAAGACCTGGTCGCCCTGTTGAAGGCGGGCGCCGACAAGGTCGCCATCAATTCCGCCGCCGTGGCAGACCCCTCCCTGATCAGCCGCTGCGCCGCCAAGGCCGGGCGCCAGTGCGTCGTCGTCGCCATCGATGCGCGCCGCACCGGCGACACATGGGAAATCTTCACCCATGGCGGGCGCGAGCCGACCGGCATCGACGCGGTGGCCTATGCGATTGAGGCTGAACAGCGCGGCGCAGGCGAAATCCTGCTCACCAGCATGGACCGTGACGGCACCAAATCCGGCTACGACATCGCCCTCCTGAAAGCCATTTCCTCGGCCGTGAACATCCCCGTCATCGCGTCCGGCGGCGCAGGCCATGTCGATCATCTCGCCCCCGCAATTCTCGAAGGCGGGGCCAGCGCCGTGCTCGCCGCGTCGATCTTCCATTTCGGCGAAGCCACCATCGCCGACGCCCGCGCCGCCCTCGCTGCCGCCGGCGCCCCGGTGCGCCCGCTTTAGGAGCTCTCCCATGACCCGCCCCCCGCTCGGCCCCCCCGCCCGCCTCGCCGCCGCCCTCGAACACCTCTCCGGCACAATCGACGCGCGCGCCCTTGAAGGCGATGCAGGCACTTCGTGGACAGCCCGCCTCCTCGCCAAGGGGCCGGATGCCGTCGCCGCCAAGATCGCCGAGGAAGGCGCAGAACTCGCCGAAGCCGTAATCCGCGAAAGCGACGACCATGTCGCGAGCGAGGCCGCCGACGTGATCTATCACCTCATGGTCGGTCTCAGGTCACGCGGCGTCCCGCTCGACGCCGTCGCCGAAAAACTGGAAGCCCGCCAGGCCACCAGCGGCCTCGCCGAGAAGGCCTCGCGGACCAGGGACTGATCTTCCAGCCCGCGTCACCTCCGATGGCGCAGCCATCTGGGGGCCCATCTCCAGTCGTCTCACCTACCAAACCCGGTTCGCCGGGCACCAGACGGTGATGGGCTGCCAGACCGCTGCGCGGTCGGCAGTGACGCAATATTGGAATTTTGCTCAACTGGACCGAAAAATACGTGCAGTTTGGTGCACGCTCCGGGCTCCATTCGTGCTTTTTCCTTGCAGCTGTTCGTTCAGGCCGGGCGGCGCTTTTCCGGGGGAAAGAGGGCGGCCTACATGTCCTTCACGGGCTTCAGGCGGCGCTTGGTCTGGTGGGCATCGGCCTTGTCGCCCGTCACCTTCTCGCCCTTCATATAGTGGCGCTGCCAGCGTTCGCGCATCGCCTTTTCCTCGCCAGTCGCGAGGCGGGCATTGAAGTCTGACCGGCTCGCCGTCCAGGCCTCGTATTCCTTCACCAGCTCAGGATTGGTCTTCATCGCCTTGCGTTCCGGGGTGATCTCTTCCAGCCTTTTGTGCTCCATCAGCGTGATGAAGCAGAACGGCTCGCCCTTGCGGAAAATCACTTCGCCGGGCCGCGTCATCGCCCAGTTCATTGTGAAAGGGAAGGGCAGCCAGTCGGTTTCCACAAGGCCCGTCAGGGGCGAAATGCCGTCCTTCGGCCAGTTCGGTGCGCCGGTCGCCCACACACCCCAGCCGGGCGGGGTGCGGAACAGGTGGCCGGTATGGAAGGTGACGATGCCGCGCATGAAATGGCTGTCGGCAAAACTCGCAATCGCTGCCGGGTCGCCGGTTGTGAGGAACTGGATGTCCTCTTTCCGCGGCCCGCCATTCCACACGATCTTGATGTCCATCGGGCAGAGGATTTCCCAGCCGGTGGAGTTCGCCATGGTCAGCGGCAGGCAGCGATAGGGGTGGCGGTCGGGGAAAGCGTCCATCCATTCCCGCTGGCTGCGGCCGGGAACAATCTCCGGCGCAACATCATGTATCTTATAGCATTCGAGACGCATGGGGATAAGTTTCTCCGAAAGGCTTGACGCTAAAGGAAAGTCTTGGCCCAAAGTGCTGGATGACCGCAAGCCCCGAAGACCTGTTCGCCTATCTCGATGCTCACGGCATAACGCACCAGACGCACTGGCACGCGCCCGTCTTCACCGTTGCCGAAGGCGCCGATCTCAAGGCGGCCATGCCGGGCATCCACACCAAGAACCTGTTCCTGAAGGACAAGGACGGCGCTTTCATCCTCATCTCGGCCGAGGCGCACACGCAGATCGCCCTCAACCAGCTTCATCGCCATATCGGCACCAAACGCCTCTCCTTCGGCTCTGCCGGGGACATGCTGGCGCTGCTGGGCGTCACCCCTGGCTCGGTGACCGCCTTCGCCCTGATGAATGACACGGGCCGCAAGGTCCGCTTCATCGCCGATGCCGCGCTGTTCACTGCTGATCCGGTCAACTTCCACCCCCTGACGAACACCGCCACAACAGCCGTATCGCGGGATGATTTCAGGCGTTTTGTCGAATCGACGGGCCATACATGCGACGTGCTGGACCTTTCGGCCTGACGCTGCGGCAATCGCCGCGCCCTATGGCGCTGCCACGGATAGCCGTTAATCTTGGCCGCGAAACCGACATTCCGGGGAGGAAAACATGAGAACACGTCGTCTTGGCAAGAGCGCCATCTATGTGTCCGACATCTGCATGGGCACAATGACCTTCGGGTCCCAGACAGACGAGAAGGAAGCATTCCGCATTCTCGACGAATGCTATGATGCCGGCATCAATTTCTATGATGCGGCGGAAAACTATCCCGTACCGCCGGATCCGAAATGGGCCGGGCGCACCGAGGAGATCGTCGGAAAGTGGATGAAAACCAAGGACCGGGACTCCCTGATCATCGCCACCAAAGTGTCCGGCCCCTCGCACGGCTGGATCAAGAGCTCCCAGCGCGCCGGCATGACCGCCATGGACCGCCACAATATTACCCGCGCCGTTGAGGCCAGCCTCGAACGCCTCGATACGGATTATATCGACCTCTACCAGACGCACTGGCCCGATCATGGCACCGGCTTTGACGAGACAATGGAAACCCTGGACGAACTGGTCCGCGCCGGTCTCATCCGCATCATCGGCTGCAGCAACGAGAATGCCTGGGGCCTGATGAAAAGCCTCGCCACCGCCGAGCGCCTTGGCACGGCACGCTACCAGACGATCCAGAACAATTTCAGCCTGAACAACCGGCGCTTCGAAGACGAGCTCGCCAATATCTGCAAGCACGAAAATGTCAGCCTGATCCCGTATTCGCCGATTGCGGGCGGCGTTTTATCCGGCAAGTACAATGGCGGCGCGACGCCCGAAGGCGCACGCTTCTCCAGCTATATCAACAAGGGCGGCCGCCACACGCTGATGGCCCAGCGCTTCGTCAACGAAAAGTCACTTGCCGCAACCGAACGCTACATGGCCATCGCCGAAGAGGCCGGCATGTCGCCTGTCACGCTGGCGACGGCCTGGTCGAAGCAGCATGACTTCGTCGCGTCCACCATTGTCGGCGTCAGCCGCCAGGACCAGCTCGCGCCAATCCTTGCCGCGGCCGAAATGGTCCTCTCCGACGACATCATGAAAGCCTGCGACGCGGTGTCGAAGGACATCCTCTATCCGATGGGCTAAGCGGATCAGTCGCCGCCCGGCGCGCCACTGGCCAGCACTTCGCGCCGGCCGGCATGGTTCGGCGCGGAGATGATGCCCTCTTCCTCAAGCCGGTCGATCAGACCGGCCGCCTTGTTGTAGCCGACCTTGAGGCGGCGCTGCAGGTAGGAGGTCGATGCCCGCTTGTCGCGCACGACGATGGCGATCGACTGGGCGAACAGGTCATCATCGTCATCGCCCGTCGACGTGCCCAGCATGGCGTCCATCACGGCTGATCCTGTCGAACCGTCCTCCGGCGCTTCGAGGATATCCATGACATAGTCAGGCTCGCCCTGTTCCTTCAGCCAGTCCACCACCGCGCCGACTTCCTCATCGGAGACGAACGGCCCGTGCAGGCGCTGCGATTTCTTGCCGGGCGCCTGATACAGCAGGTCGCCCATGCCGAGCAACTGCTCCGCGCCCTGCTCGTTGAGGATGGTGCGCGAGTCGATCTTCGTCGTCACCATGTAGGAAATCCGTGTCGGGAAGTTCGCCTTGATCGTACCGGTAATAACGTCCACCGACGGGCGCTGCGTAGCGGTGATCAGGTGGATACCTGCCGCCCGCGCCATTTGCGCCAGGCGCTGCACGCAGCCTTCGATTTCCTTGCCGGCTACCATCATCAGGTCCGCCATCTCGTCGATCACGACGACAATGTTCGGTATATGGTCGACAGGCAGGATTTCCGTCTCAAGGATCGGCTTGCCGCGTTCGTCATAGCCAACCTGAACCTTGCGCGACATTTCCTCACCCGAAGCGCGGAACTTGGCGGCCTTGTCGTTGAAACCGGCCAGGTTGCGCACGCCCGCCTTCGACATCAGTTCATAGCGGCCTTCCATTTCGCGCACTGTCCACTGCAGCGCGTTAACGGCCTTTTTCGGATCCGTCACGACCGGCGCCAGCAAGTGAGGGATGCCCTCATAAATCGACAGTTCCAGCATTTTGGGGTCGATCATGATGAAGCGGCACTGTTCCGGCGTATGGCGGTACAGCAACGACAGGATCATCGCGTTGACCCCAACCGATTTGCCCGAACCGGTCGTGCCCGCGATCAGCAGGTGAGGCATCTTGGCGAGGTCCACCACAGTCGGCACACCGCCAATATCCTCGCCCAGCGCCATGGGCAGGCTGGCGCGCGTGGCCACGTAGGGCTCGGCCTGCAGCAGCGTGCGCAGATAGACCGTATCGCGATCATCATTCGGCAATTCGATACCAATCGCGTTCTTGCCCGGCACAACGGCGACACGGGCCGATACCGCGCTCATCGAGCGGGCAATATCGTCCGCCAGCGAAATGACGCGCGATGACTTCACGCCCGGCGCAGGCTCCATTTCGAACAGCGTGATCACCGGGCCCGGCCGCACTTCCTTGATCCGCCCACGGACGCCAAACTCCTTGAGCACTTCAGACAGCCGTGCTGCTTTCGCGATCAGCGCTTCCTCGTCCACCGTATCGCCGCGCTCTTCCGGCATTTGCAGCAGGTCGATCGAGGGCAGGCGCGGCGTCTTGCTGCGGCGCTCGGTCTTGGTGACGCGCGGCAAAGGCGACTTGGCTGACGGTTTCGGTGTCTTGAAGCGCAGCGTGCGAACCGGTTCCTCCACCTCGTCGATGGCGTCCTCGTCGTCTTCCTCGTAATCCTCCTCGTCGAATATCTCTTCGAGCTCTTCGTCGTCCTCGTCATAATCGGCCGGCTTTTTCGGCTTCCTCAGGAAGCTGCGCGCCTCGCCGGACAGCCCGTCATCGCCCTTTACCACACGCGCCCGGTCATTGATCTCGCTCGGGCGGCGCTTCGGCATCAGCACACGGCCAGCCGACGCCAGCAGGCCAGCCAGGCCACGCGCCTTCCTAGCCGCGCGCAATCCGGATGTTGCCGCAGCTTCCTGGAGCAGTTGCGCGTCACCGCGCCGGAACCCGAGCGCAGACAGCGCGGCCCACAGCGCTGCGCCGCCCAGCACGAAACCGGCCCACATGCCCGGCGATGGCAGGAGCAGCGCGCGGAACGGCATTTCGGCATAGTAGAACAGCGCATCGCCCACGACGCCGCCCAGTCCGGCGCTCAGCGGCCAGGACTCTGGTACGGGCCACCCGGCAAAGCACGCCGCCGACAGCGGCACGAAGGATGCGCCAAGGATCCAGCGCCGCATGCTGGGCGCGCCGATCAGCACGGCCCGCATTGCGCCGCCAATCATCAGCGCCAGTCCGGCGGTCCAGCTCGACCAGCCGAAGCCCTGACGGGCAAGATCGGAGAAGATCGCGCCCGGGCCGCCAAAAAGGTTCTGCACGGCGGCGTCCGTGGCCGCGTTCCAGCTCGGGTCGCTCGGCACATAGGAACCGACACTGCCACACACGAACACGCCCGCGGCAAAGGCGGCGGCCCCTGTCAGAATCCTCCAGACAGGATCGCTTGCACTGGGGGCGTCGTCATCAATGTAGGCGTAATCAGTCATATGCTGGCGCAACTCCGCTTCTCGGAATGGGAAGCCCGCATACTGGCGTATCAGGCTTAACACCGCGCAAACGGGCAAGCGTGGATTCAGGCGGCATGGTTAACGTGTTCCGCCGCATCGCAGGGCCCTTGCGGCCGCCCTGCGCCGCTTGTGCCGGAGAAAATTTTTGCCCCGAATCCGGCGCCTGAACTGAATTTAATGCACCTGACAGGGGAACATCACGCCGCCACGTGCCGTTGCTTGCCCATAATCCAACACTGAAGGAGACGACCATGAAACGCATTCTGATCATTCCCGCCGCGGCAGCCCTGTTAACGGGTCTCTCGGCCAATGCGCAGGATTTTAATGAGAATCCTGATGCCGTTAACGCTTCCGCCCAGGTGCTGTACACCGGTGACGAGGCCAATCTCGACGAGATGACGATCGAGCAACTGAACGCCCTGCAGCTGCAACGGCTGCAAACCGCTTCCGTTGATATGGCGGCATCCGGCGAAACCCTGTTCCAGGCCGCCGATGCCGACACGACAGCCCCGGCTGTGACCGCCGAACTCGAAGCTGAGGCCGAGGCCACAACCGAAATGGGCGGCCCTGACTATGCGTCGAAAACAGATGCGATGGCCGATGCCGAAATGTCCGGCACGATTGCCGACATTGCCAAGGGCGACCCCCGCTTCTCGACGCTTGTCACACTGCTGGTGCAGGCTGACCTTGCCGGCACGCTTGCCAATGACGGCCCGTTCACCGTTTTTGCCCCGACCAATGATGCCTTCGCCCGGCTCGACCCTGAGCTTGTTGCGCGCCTGACATCAGGTGAGGCCAATGACGAACTCGCCGCACTCCTGAAACGCCACGTCGTGAAAGGCTCCTATGAGGCAGCCGACATCGCGCAAGGCGAAACCGGAATCACGACCCTCGCCGGGACGAATCTCGCCATCGAGCGGGCCGGCGACATGATTACCGCAGACCACGTTGATGTCGTCAGCGCCGATATCGACGCTTCGAATGGCGTGATCCATGCCATCGACATGGTCATCATGCCGGTCGCCGAAACTGAAGCCGAAGTTGAGGTTGAGGCCGAGTCCGGCGTCGGTCTCGATGCGGATATTGACCTGGGAACCGGGATTGACCCGCTCGGCCAGTAATCCATCCATACGTCAGACATGAAAAAACCCCGGCAGGCGCAAGCCCGCCGGGGTTTCATTCTATCGGAAGCCCCCTCAGCCCCGAGCGAATTCCGGATAGGCTTCAAGGCCGATCTCTGCCTTGTCGAGACCCATCTCTTCGGCCTCAAGGCTGCAGCGCACACCGATGGTGAACTTGAGCAGCAGCCAGACGACAGCCGAGGCGGCGACAACGAACACGCCGGTCAGCGCAACGCCGACAAACTGTCCGAGATAGGTGGCGCCGCTGTTTGTCGCCGCAACGATCATCGTGCCCCAGATGCCGCACACGAGGTGAGCCGGGATGGCGCCGACAACATCGTCGATCTTGAACTTGTCGAGAAGCGGCACGGACAGGACCACGAGCACGCCGCCCACGCCACCAATCAGCACAGCCTGGCCCATGCTTGGCATCAGCGGTTCTGCCGTGATCGACACGAGGCCGCCAATGGCCCCGTTGAACACCATGGTGGCGTCGACCTTGCCCTTGTACATCACGGCCGTGGTGATCATCGCCGCGAGCACGCCGCCAACAGCCGCCATGTTCGTATTGGCAAAGATCTGCGCCACGGAGTTGATGTCTGCTGCCGTGCCCGCAGCCAGCTGCGAGGCACCGTTGAAGCCGAACCAGCCGAACCAGAGGATGAACGTACCGAGCGCCGCGAGCGGGATGTTCGAACCCGGCATCGGGTTGATCTGCTTGCCAAAATACTTTCCGGCGCGCGGACCGATCACGATGGCACCGACGAGAGCTGCCCAGCCGCCCACGGAGTGGACAAGGGTGGAACCGGCAAAGTCAGAGAAGCCCCAGACGGTATCGAGATAGCCGGCGCCCCATTCCCAGGACACGACGATCGGATAAATGAAGGCCGTCAGCACGGCGGTAAAGATCAGGAAGGGCCACAGCTTGACCCGTTCGGCCACGGTGCCCGAAACGATCGAGGCGGCCGTTGCCACAAACACCATCTGGAAGAACCAGTCGGAGGCTGGCGCATAGCCGGCCTCGCTCTGGACACTGAGGTCCCCGCCAGACCAGGGTCCGGGCGTGGTGCCGAGCAGGCCGTTGAGCACGGTTTCAGCCGGGTAGGCCATGTTGTAGCCGACGACCCAGAACATCAGGCCCGCGATGGAATAGAGTGCAACGTTCTTGGTCGACTGCATTGCAGCGTTCTTTGAACGGACAAGACCGGCTTCCAGCATGCAGAAACCTGCAGCCATCAGCATCACGATGATGCCGCCAATCAGGAACAGGTAGCTATTGTCGACATACGCGCTGGCGCTGCCATTCACGCTCTCTTCCAGTGCGGCAAGCCGCGCGGAGAGGTCGTCTTCCTGGGCATAGGCCAGGACCCCCACTGTCAGCGCGACAGGCAGCAAGGCTGCCCCGCGTATCCATCTTCCTATTGTCTGGCCCATCTCTGGCCCCTCCTTCGTCAATGACCATGGAGCTCGGGACCCCCCGCGCTCTCCCATTGCTGATATGATTGAGCCGCCCGGCGAAAGTCGCTTGCGGTGCCGGGGTCAGGGCGGATTCTGGGCCCGCGTGGTCAATCCCTGTGCAGGGTTGCGGCCAATCGCCCAATTCTGCGTCATCGCTGGACGGTTTGGTTACCGCCCACTACCTTGATGCAATGACTGATACGACTTCCGCCCCCTCCCTGAAGGCCGAGCTGGCCGTCATTGGTGCCGGCCCCGTCGGCACGTCGCTCGCCATCCTTGCGGCGCAGGCCGGATTCCAGACTGTGCTGGTCGATGCCCGCGACCCGGCCGCAACCCCTCCCCCGGACACGCGCAATTTCGCCATCGTGCGCGGCAGCTGGCGCCTCCTGGGTGCGGCGGGCGTGCATCCGGCGCTGGAAGGCCACACCCAGCCGCTGATGGGCCTTGAGGCCATTGATGGCGGGCGCCACTGGATGGGCGCGCCCTCTGTCCTGTTTGGTACAGACGACCTTCCCGAGGACGCACAGGGCGAACCGCTCGGCCAGATGGTCCCGGCTGCCGCATTGCAGGTTGCACTGGATGATGTCGCCGCTGCCACACCAAACCTGACATGGCTGCGCAATACGCGGTTCACCGGCCTCACGCCCCATCCGGCCCATGCCCGCATAATCCTGGATGACGGACACACGATTGATGCCGGCCTCGTGGCCGCCTGCGACGGCATGAAATCGGGCGTGCGCAACGCGCTCGGTATCACCACTGAAGGGCGCGCCTACGGGAAGTCGGTCTTCGCCGCCGACGTTAAGCTTTCGCGGCCTCATAACGGCCTCGCGCGCCAGCTGTTCACGCCCGAAGGCCCTTTTGCGACCCTCCCGCTGCCCGGAAATCGTGCAAACCTCGCCTGGTACATGAAGACCGGCGCGGCCGAAGCCATGGCCGCCATGCCCGTCGCCGACATTGAAGCGGAGCTGAATGCCCGCTTTGCCGGTTTTGCCGGCGAGATGAAACTTGACGGCCCGCCGCTCGCCTACGCGCTGCATCTCCAGCTGGCGACGAAAATGGTCGGCCCGCGAACGGCCCTGCTGGGCGACGCGGCCCACCGGATCAACCCGCTGGCCGGCCAGGGACTGAATCTCGGCTTCAAGGATGTCGGCGCGCTCATTGATGTGATGACAGAGGCGCGCAGCGTGGGCCTCGATCCGGGCGCCGATACGAGCCTGCACCGCTACCAGCAATGGCGCCGGTTTGATGCCACCACGACGGCCATGTTCATGGATGGCGTCGACCGGGTCTTTTCAAACGACAATGCGGTCCTGAAACCCCTGCGCGGGATCGCCCTCATCGCGGCCAGCAGGATCGGCCCCGTCCGCCGCGCCATGGCCCGTCAGGCCAGCGCCGACCAGGCAGACCTGCCAAGCCTGATGCGTTAGAGCAGCGTGCCGAAAAGTGGACCCGGTTTTCGGGGACACGCTGCGACCAACAAGAAATTCTGGATCAGAGTGCTGATTCCTGAAATCAGCACTCTGATCTAGACCCCAACCGTCAGGCGCTTCAGCAGGTCCCAGGTATAAAGACCGCTTGAATGCCCGTCCGAGAAGATAATCCTGACCGCATAGCGGCCCACCGGCTCGGCCCGTTCGACCGTAATGTCCGGCGCCACCGGCGGCTGGACCGGCTTCGGTCCCGCGCCATGTCCCTGCACTTCGGCCGAGGGACTGTTTTCCCGCAGGCGTACGAAACCAACCGATCCGGACGAACCGTCATCGAAATCGGCCACCAGTTCGCGCCGCGTGCGGGCGAATGTCAGCCGCACCGGCCAGGCGGGCGCGCTCATGACTCATCTCCCTCTGGCGCGCCTGTGTCGAGGTCGCGCGCTTCGTCGGCCAGCATGATCGGAATGCCGCCGCGGATCGGATAGGCGAGCCTGGCTTTCTTCGACACGAGTTCGCCGGCCGCGCGGTCATAGGTCAGCGTCTGGCGCGTCACCGGGCAGATCAGGATTTCCAGGAGGCGCGGATCCACGCCCGATCCCCGTTCCGGCTTGCCAGTCGCTTCGCTGCTCATTCAGTGTCCGTCCTATTGCATGGTTCCGCCATCATTGCCCGGAACATCCATTCTGAGCAGAGTAATGAGCGTTTCAGCGCGCGCTTTCAAGGTCGGTGCCTCGATCAGCGCCTGCTTTTCAATGGTCGAGAACGGACATCCCGAACACAGGGCGTTGACCAGCGTCTCCAGCGGCGCGTCTTCCACCGCCGACCAGTCGGCCTCCATCTTGTTGATCGCAACATAGGCCCTCAGCGCGCCGACCAGCTTGTCCCGGCTCGGCAGGTCCGTGTCATTGGCTGGAAACAGGTCGGACTCATAGGGCGCCCAGTCCGGCCTGACCTTGCGATAGGGTGTGGTCACGTCAAGCTCGTCACGGATCGCAAAGCGCGCAATGCCGGTCAGCGTGATGAGATAGCGCCCGTCCTCGGTCTCCGAATAGGATGTGATCCGCCCCGCGCAACCGACATCGGCAAGGCCCGGACGCGCTTTCGGTCCGCCCATGGCCTGCACCATCCCGATCAGCCGCGAGCCCGATATGGCATCGTCGATCATGTTCAGGTAGCGCGGCTCGAAAATGTTGAGCGGCAATTGCCAGCGCGGCAATAACAGCGCGCCGGGCAGCGGAAACACGGCCAACACCTCCGGCAGGTCGCTCGTCTTCCGGTAATGTCCCGCGCTCATCGGTCCTGTTCCTGTCTCCGTCATGGATACCAAGGTGGGCCGAATGCCGGTTTAGGCAAACATCAGCGATGCCAGCCGGCGCCGACCCTCGACAGTCGCCGGATCGGTCGGCCCGGCGGCTTCGAACACTTGTAGCAGCTTTTCCTTCGCCTTGCCGCCTTCCCAGTCGAGTTTCGCGCCGAGGATGATCAGCAAATGGTCGATGGCATCCTTGTAGCGCTGGGTGCCGACATATTTCTCCGCCAGCTCGAAACGCTTGGCGTGATCCTCCGGCGCCGCGCTCACCGCGCTCAGCAATGCGTCGAACTCGCCCGGCTCGGGCGCGTCGGCCATCAGCTCGATCGCCGTGCGGACGCCCTTGACGGCACTATCGTGCCTGGCCGATTCCGGCAGCATATCGAGCGTCGCGCTAGCGCGCTCCTTGTCGCCATTGGCCAGGTAACACCGCGCAAGCCCTGCAATCGCGGTCACATTGTCCGGGTCTTCCTGGATCACGCTGGCATAGATCTGCGCAGCGGTGCTGATATCGCCCGCCTGGCTGGCCGCTTCGGCCTGCGCCAGCGCCTCGGCAATCACCTGCGCGCTGTCGGTGCCGGTCAGCAGCTTGTCGACAAAGGCCTTGACCTGTCCCTCCGGCAGCGCGCCGAGGAACGCATCGACCGGGCGGCCCTTGTCGAAGGCATATACGGCCGGGATGGAACGCACGCCGAGCTGGCCGGCATAGGCCGGGTTCTCGTCGATATTGATCTTCACCAGCTTGACCGCGCCCTTCCGGGCATCGACCACGCGCTCGATCACCGGGCCGAGCTGCTTGCACGGCCCGCACCACGGCGCCCAGAAGTCGACGATCACCGGCTGCGTATTCGAGGCTTCGACCACATCGGCCATGAAATCCTGGTCGGTGCTGTCCTTGGTATTGAGCGGGGCCGTGTCGGGCATGGGTGGCATTCCTTTATGTACGGGCCTTTATATACGGGCGCAAAGATGGGCCCGCAGGCGGCGATGCGCAAGGCAGTCTGTAATCGCGCCGCAACCGCAAACCCGCAAGCCATGTTCATCTCCCGTCCGGTTTCCGCCCGTCGGGCTCCCTACCTGAACGGCTGCCAACGAAAAGCGGCCGAAATACCTTGATCCTGCCCTGTTTAGGTGAGGTTCAGACCATTAAGTTGATACCCATGGTCAAAGGAGGCCATTCCCATGATGAATCTGCTGACAACCCTCGGCGCGATCACCGCCATTGCCACCGCACCGCTCGCCGTTTCCCTCCAGGACGCGGTCCCGGTCGCGCCTCCCGTGACCGCCCCGGCCACCACCTCGGCGCTGACCGCACAGGAACGCTCGGCCATCCTCAAGAGCGTTTCGCAGGCGATGACCGAGGTCAGGACCGCGCGCGGCAAGTTCGAACAGCTTGCCCCCGACTATACCGTGTCCACCGGCAGCTTCGCCCTCTCGCGTCCCGGCAAGGTGCGCTTCGACTATGACGACCCGACCCCGATCCTTATCGTCAGCAATGGCGCGACCGTTGCCATGCAGGACAGCGAACTGGAAACAACCGACCGCGTGCCCCTCAGCTCGACGCCGCTCTCTCTCCTGCTCGATGACAGCCTCGATTTCGAAAACGAAGCCCAGGTGCTCGACGTCGTCCGTGCCAATGGCCGCATCGGCGTCACGCTCCGCGACAGGTCCGGCGAGATGGACGGCACGCTGACCCTCGTCCTGTCGGATGTCACAAAGGAATTGCTCGGCTGGCGCACCGAGGATACCGGCGGCAACATCACCTCGGTCCAGCTGGTTGATGTCGAATATGGCAAGAAGCTCAACCCGCGCCTCTTCATCCTCAAGGATTTCGACGACGAATAGGCATTCTTTTCGGCGCGCATCCGCCTGGATGCGCGTTGCGAAACTGTCAAAAACGGGAAAAGCAACCAACTAACGCATAATTTACTTGATTATCTCTGCAAGCGTGACATCTTTGCAACTGTCGATGAAACGGACACCCCGCGCAGCAATTGACCCCCCGCTGTGAACTCCCGTGACATCGCCGCCGGACCTCCCTTGCCGGTGAGACGTTGAAACTTGCGTCAGGCGCGCCCGAACTCCCCCGCGTTCGGGCGCGTTGACGTTTCAGGGATCGGTGGTACGCACCTGAACATGGCCAAACCGCTCAAGATCGTCAGCTGGAACATCAACTCTGTGCGCCTGCGCGCGCCGAATGTCGCCGGCTTTGTTGCCGCCGAGGCGCCTGATGTCATCTGCCTGCAGGAAACCAAGTGCCAGGATGGCGAATTCCCGGAAAAGCAGTTCCGCGAAATGGGCTTCAAGCACCTGATCCTCAACGGGCAGAAAGGCGGCCATCACGGCGTCGCCATCGCCTCGCGCCTGCCGCTTGAGCGGGTCGACGTGCCGGACCTCTGCCGCCACGGCCATGCCCGCGCCATTGCGGCGCGCGTGGGCGGGCTCGAAATCCACAATATCTACCTGCCCGCCGGCGGCGACGAGCCGGACCCGGTCAAGAATGACAAGTTCGCCCACAAGCTCGATTTCCTCGAAAAGCTGGGCAGGGGCTACAAGACGCTCCCCCGGGCCCCGCGCCTCCTCGTCGGCGACCTCAACGTCGCCCCGCACGAGAACGATGTCTGGTCGCACAAACAGCTCCTGAAGATCGTGTCGCACACGCCGGTCGAAACCGGCCTCCTCGAAGACTCGCGCCAGACCGCCGCCTTTGCCGACATTGCCCGCCTCGCGGTGCCCGACGAACAGAAGCTCTATTCCTGGTGGAGCTATCGCGCCAAGGACTGGGCCGCCGCCAACAAGGGCCGCCGCCTCGATCATATCTGGGCCAATCCGGACGCCCTGCCAAACACCAAGATCGACACCTACCGTGTCCACCTCGCCTGGCGCGGCGGCTGGAAACCCTCCGACCACGCCCCGATCAGCGTCAAGGTGAGCGTTTAGCCATTACCCCCAGCGCCCGCACTCCCGGCGAACGCCGGGACCTCACGCAATTAAAGACCGGACCAGCCGCAGGAGACCCCGGCCTTCGCCGGGGATGCGGCGTCACTCCCGCGCCTTCCCCAACCCATTTCCCGCCCTACTCAAGCTGATCCTCGTCGAATAGTGCATAGACATGGATCAACCTGACAGCACCGAACTGTGCTATGGTTCAATTGTCCGCGAGCCGGTCGATCTCTTTTCACACTGGCCCGGGTCGGAAACAGCAATCGACCTCCCCCTTTTCGGCGTCTCCCCGGTGGGCGGTGGTCTCAGAAAGAAAGTCAGTCATGCATATCCAGATCAACACCGACGAAAACGTAGAGGGTAGCGAAGAGCTCTCTGCCCACATTTCGACAGAGATCCACACCCGTCTCGACCGCTACAGCGAGCACATCTCCCGCATCGAAGTGCATCTCAGCGATGGGAACGCGGACAAGTCCGGCGCGCATGACAAACGTTGCCTCATCGAAGCCCGCATCGAGGGCCGCCAGCCGGAGGTGGCCAGCGACGAGGCCGACACGCTCGAAGGCGCCTGGTCGGGCGCCGCGAAGAAATTGCAGCACGTCCTGGAGACGACCCTCGGCAAGCGCAATCACGTCAAGGGCGCGGAAACGATCCGTACCGGCGAGTTGTAAGCGGACGACAGCCGCCAGATACGCCACCCAACCCACCCGCGAGGAACAAGATCATGACCAGCAAAAAACCCGAGACGCCAACCACAAAGAAAACTGACAAACCCGCAGACACATCGCCCGCCCCCGTCGACCGCCCCGGCTTCGATATCGGCGGCGCATCGGGTGATGGCAACGCGGGAACAGGTGTCGGCCTCGGCCCGGACGCAGGCGAAGACGCAGACGATCGCCGCTTGCCGGGCCGCCGCGGCAAAGGGGTCTATCCCACACCTTCCCCCACCTGATCCCCGCCCGGCCTATACCGGCCGCCATGACAGGCCCGTCCGCCATCCTTACCCGTGGCTTCGCCGAGGCGCCGCGCTCCTGGCGAACGCCGGGACCTCATGCCGTTGGAGAAAGGAACTCGCCTCCCGCGCGCCCCTGAGGGGCCGGGGGTGAGGGGTCCAGGACACCCCGCAAACACGGCCCTCGCCGCGACTTCCGCTACCCCTCATCTCCAACCGTTCTGCCAAGGGAGAAGGGCGTGCTCTCTCCACGCCCTTTTCCAACCCATATCCCACTCGCGCTATACTGGGCCCCATGAGCCATCCGCCCGACATCATCCATCATGGCCTCGAACAGGCGCGGCTCGCGCTGTGGGCGATGATCAACATGACCAATGCCCACCTGCGCCCGCTCACACTGCGGCGCAGTCTCAAGCAGAAGGCCATGGGCCGGTTGAAACAGTTCGAAATCATCGTGCGGAGGTTGCTCACCCTGATGGCCCTGGCGCTCACCCTGCCAGCGGTCCGCCCACGGACCCGCCTCACCTGTGCCACCCCCACGCCGCTCCCCGAGGGCACCGAGATCGTCACCTTCCCGGCCCCGCGCCGATTCGCCCTGTAAGGAAGGGTCCAGCCGGATGTCGACCCGGACGCGTCCATGCTGTTTCCGGGCAGCGTCCGGGCAAGCGGCCCGGTCCCTGCCGCGCCCTTCCTCGCGCGCGTCTCTGCGCTCTACAAGGTGCTCGAAGCGCCGGAACGCTATGCCAAACGCCTCGCGCCCAGCCTTGCCCGCCAGCAGGAAGGCGGCGACCCAAGACCTGTCGCCCTGCCGATGGCCAGTGCCTATCGCCTCCGACCCGAACTCGGGCTGATCGCCACGGTCCTGCCGGGATTGCTCAACTTCGCGCTGGAAAAGTGGGACAATTCAAGCTGAGTCCGACACGCTTGTCAGACTGGCATGCCGGGCGCCGGGAGGTGTTCCCGGTTACGGGCGCACCCCTCTCCCTCGGGCTTGTGAGGACCAGTCATCGCACTGAGATGGCCCGAGCAAGGGGCCAGGTGTCAGGGGGCATTGCTGCAAAGAGATTATGGCTGTGGACGCGCGGGCCGGTGCCCCCTCATCCCCCCTTCTTCCCAAGGCGAGAAGGGGGAAGTCTCAAGGCTGCAACCGATACCCGCCCGCATCCGTCAGCAAGAGGCGCGCATGCGACGGATCCGGCTCGACCTTCTGGCGCAGGCGGTAGATATGCGTTTCCAGCGTGTGCGTCGTCACGGCGGCATTATAGCCCCACACTTCCGACAGGAGTTCCTCGCGCGCCACCGGCTTGCCGCCGGCGCGGTAGAGATATTTCAGGATATTGGTTTCCTTCTCCGTCAGGCGCACCTTGCGGCCCTCGGATGTCACCAGCAGCTTCATCGACGGGCGGAAATCATACGGCCCCACCTGGAAGGTCGCGTCTTCCGACTGTTCAAAGCTGCGCAAATGCGCCCGGACGCGCGCCAGCAGGACGGAAAACTTGAACGGCTTGGTGACATAATCATTCGCCCCGGAATCCAGCCCCAGGATCGTGTCTGCATCCCCGTCCTGCCCGGTCAGCATGATGATCGGCGCGCGCACGCCCTTCTGGCGCATCAGCTTGCAGGCTTCGCGGCCGTCAAGGTCGGGCATCTCGACATCCAGCAGGATCAGATCGATCCGCTCGGCCACGGCTGTCTCGATGCCATCGCGCGCATTGGCCGCCTGCAGGGTTTCAAAGCCGTCATGCAATTCGAACTGCTCGGCCAGTGCCTCACGCAGGTCATTATCGTCATCAACGAGCAGGATTGTCTTTTTTGCAGACATATGGGCGCTCCATCCGGTCCAATTTCGCCTTGCACATATCCAAGACGGCGGCAGAAGTCATAAGAATGTGAATGACAGCCGATCACAACACAGGGAGTTGCCCGTGAACAGCCACTTCATTGCCCGCGCCGATGGCAGCTTCTTCGGCATGGATTTCGCCTGCCAGTGCGCGCTCGGCGTCGGCGGTGTCATTGGCGCAGACCTGAAGCGCGAAGGCGATGGCGCCTCGCCGATCGGCATCTGGCTGACACGCCGCCTGTTCTACCGTCCTGACCGGACCGCCCCGCCTGAAACCCGGCTGCCAATGGTTCCGCTGCGGGCCCATGACGGCTGGTGCGATGCACCGGATGATCCGCTCTACAACCGCCCCGTCTCCCTGCCCTACGCGGCCTCGGCGGAAAAGCTCTGGCGGGCCGATCATGTCTACAATCTCATTGTCGAGCTCGGCTACAATGACGATCCGGTCGTGCCGGGCAAAGGCAGCGCCATCTTCCTGCATCTTGCCCGCGAAGCCTACCAGCCGACCGAAGGCTGCATCGCGCTCGCCGAGACAGACCTGCGCACAGTGCTGCGCTTCCTGACGCCGGACTCGCGCATCGAGATCGCCATCTAGCGCGCCCCGAACAGGGCCGAGCCGATCCGCACATGCGTCGCGCCGAACTGCGCGGCCAGCGCATAATCGCTGCTCATGCCCATCGACAGGCCGGCAAGCCCATGGCGCTTCGCCAGCTTGGCCAGCAGCGCAAAGTGCGGACCCGCTGGCTCATCGACGGGGGGAATACACATCAGCCCCTGCACATCGAGGCCGCAGTCTCCGGCCGCAAACGCAAGCAGGCCGGCCAGCCCGTCGGGCAGGACGCCCGCCTTTTGCGGTTCTTCGCCTGTATTGACCTGAATGAACACCGGTACGTTTCGCCCGGCCTTTTCCATCGCCTTGGCCAGCGCCCGCGCCAGTTTTTCCCGGTCCAGCGTCTCGATCACGTCAAACAGCGCGACGGCATCCTCGGCCTTGTTGGTCTGCAGCGGCCCGATCAGGCGCAATTCGAGATCCGGGAATTGCGCGCGCCGCCCGGTCCAGTGCGCCTGTGCCTCCTGTACACGGTTTTCGCCAAACACGCGCTGGCCCGCCGCCAGCATCGCCTCGATTTTCTCGTCCGGTTGAGTCTTGGAGACGGCCACCAGAACAGGCGGCGGCGTGGCCGCATCTGCCAGCTCCGCCAGAATCTCGCTGCGCCGCTTGGCAAGTGTGAGGGAAACCGTATCAGTCATGCTGATGACCTTGAAACGCCAATCCTCGCCAAAGCGCAAGCTTCTGGCAGCCGCGCGCGCGGCCAGGTCGCATTTGCCCGGCGCTCTGCCGCCCGTCCTGTTCTTGACGGATCCGTCCCGCACGCCCGTTCCTGTTGCCACAGCAAAGCGCCTGCCCGCCGGATGGGGCGTGATCTACCGCCACTTCGGCGCGTCTGATGCCGCAGGCACGGCCAGCGCCCTGGCCCGTATTTGCCGCGAGCGCGGGCTCTGCTTCCTGATTGCGTCCGACCCGCTTCTGGCAATGGCCACTGGCGCAGACGGCGTTCACTGGCCTCACGCAAAAGTCGCCGCCTCACGCAAATGGCAGGGCCGGTTTGCTCTGATGACGGCGAGCGCCCATTCCCCCGAAGAGCTCCGCGTGCTCGCCCGCTATCCCGTCGATGCCGCGCTGGTCTCGACCGCCTTTGCGTCAAACAGCCCGTCTGCCCGGGCGCCGCTTGGGGCTCTTCGCTTGCGAGCCATCGCGCGCGCCAGCGCTTGCCCGGTTTTTGCCCTTGGCGGCGTCTCCGCCGAAAATGCTGCGCAAGTGGCAAGCTTTTCCGGCATCGCGGCCGTGGATGCGCTCACGCAGGTTTTCTAGGCGCGACGAGCACAGCGATGTCCCGGCGCAAGACGATGGTCAGGCGCGGTCAGATGCTAAATTTGCTGGAACGCAGAAAATCAGAACTTGAAGGCCGACTTGAGACGAATACCGGTCTCAACCTGGCTGTCCTCCCACTGCGATGTGTCATTCAACCGTTCGGCGCCCAGACTGACTTCACCGCCAACCGAGAAGCGGGGTGTCACGCGGAATGTGGCGCCAGCCTGCATCTGCTCTCGCGGAAGCGGCGAGGAATCCGCGCGGGTCAACATGTCGAGATTCAGCTGCCAGCGGGCATTGCCGCCAAACTGGACGGAAAAGTCATCGGTCGATTCTGGCTGCCACGAAGGCTTGGCGTCTGCAGGCTTGGCCTGGGCAAACTGGCGATACCAGTCAGCTTCCGCAGCCTTGCTTTCGGAAAGGGAGGGTGCTTCGATCTTGAGTATGTCTCCAGGCACAGACGGATCGGCCACTGCCGGCAGGGCCAGCATGGCTGAAAACACTGTGAGAGAGAGGATCAAGCCCGATTTCATTTCCTACACCTTCGCGCTTAAGAATAGTCATCCGAGCCGGTTAAGAGAAGATTAACATTCGGAGAGGCGGGCATTTTAAAGCGATAGTGTGATTTCTAACACAACACCTTCGGCAGAATCCCGATTCATGGGCACTGAAATCACTCCGGTTCGCCTTTGGCGGGTTGTCTGGCTGCGATACCCGGCCGCAATGCGCACTCCTTCGTGCACTTCCCGGGCGGCGCCGAGGCTCCATGATTCGCTTTCCAGGCCAGTCAGGTCGTCAGTTGCCTCGCCATAGTCGGCACCAAAATCGATCGAGAATGCCCGCTTCGTTACACCAATCGACCAGGCCGAATAGTCTCCGGGGCCGCTGTCCACGCCATTATTGCTGCCGAGGATGCTGGCGCCGACCGTGATCGTATCGAATTCAGCCGATGCACCAGCCGACCATGTTTCTATGGTGCCATAGATATCCGGCGTCACCGACGCGCTGACATCTGCCCGGCTATAGGCCAGCGCAGCCTGCAGCCTGACGCCGCTTTCGCGCAATTTCCGCGACACGTTCAAGGATGCCTCTGCCGCCGATTCGATGCTGAGCTCCGGGCTTCCGGCCAGGCGCCGCGCCGGATCCCGGTCCAGGCCGCGCACATCCGCGCTGGGCGTGAATGACACGCCTGCCCGCACGCCGAGGATACGCGGGCTCGCATAGCTCACTTTCAGCGCGGGCCCCGTCAGGTCGTGATCGGTGCGAATATAGGCCTGTCCGGTTGGATCGAGCACCGGGTTGGCCGCTGCGGCCTTCACAAATACGCTCGGCGCGCCTTCGTGGAAGCGGGCCGCCACGCCCTTGTCGCGCCCCAGCCTGACTTCGCCATAGCCACCTTCAGCATAGATATAGGCTTGCTCCAGCTGGCCGCGCGTCCCGACATGCTCGCGCCGGGCGCTTGCCGCCAGGCCGCTGAAACCGCCCTGCCACCCCCCGGCCACAGCCTCGAAGCCCTCTGGAATGCCGCTGAACCCGGCCCGAGCCGGATGGTCGTGCTGCACTTCGAACCGCCCTGTCGCCCCGATCTCCAGCCCATTGTCCAGAACCCGGTTCGTGGATATCCCGAAAGCGCCCAGCATGGTAACGGGCGAACCCGATGCGGACGACGCAGCGATGGCGCCTTCGGCTTCATGTGCCGTTTCCCACACGTCCCAGTCTTCCTCTGCGATTGCAGGGCTGGCCGCGACACCCAGTACAGCCAGCAGCGTCAGTGGTTTCCACATTGTCTTTCTCCTGCAAACACCTTGGGCACTCTACGGCACATCAGCACTGGCGAGCCCGGACTCCCCTTGTTATACAAACTGCTGTCAACAAGGTCTTGCACTCAGGAACAATCTCCATGGTCAAACACATCCTCACCGCCGCCCTGGCAGGCATGCTGATCGTTTCCGGTTGCCAATCCGGCGGCAGCAAGAAGAACGAAGGCCAGATCACCCAGCAGAATATCGGCACGGTCAATCCATACCTCTGGCGCGCCACGCTTGATACGTTCGAAAACATGCCGGTGCAGAGCGCCGACCCCGTCGGCGGCCTTGTCGTCTATGACTGGAAGTCATTCGCCGATTCCCCGGACGAGCGGATCAAGGCGACGGTCTATATCCTCGACACGCGCCTCCGGGCGGACGGTGTCAAGGTGTCGGTCTTCCGCCAGACCAATGTGGAGGGAACCTGGACAGACGCCAGCGTTGATCCCGAAACCGGAATCCAGCTCGAGAACAAGATCCTTGAGCGCGCCCGAACGCTGAAAGCTTCACAAATCGGCTAGAACGCCGGACAATCAACCTTTTCCAGAGGAGCGGGACATGGCCACCCGTTATGATCCGCAGGCCGCGGAAACCAGATGGCGTGCCGCGTGGGACGCAGCAGACCTGTTCAGGGCAAAGTCACCTGCCGAGGCCGGGGACGCGCCTAAGGCATACATCCTCGAAATGTTCCCTTACCCGTCCGGCCGCATTCACATGGGTCATGTGCGCAACTATGCCATGGGTGACGTGGTGGCGCGGTACAAGCGCGCCAACGGCTTCAATGTCCTGCACCCGATGGGATGGGACGCTTTCGGCATGCCGGCTGAAAACGCCGCGCTTCAGCGCAAGGTTCATCCCGGCAAATGGACCTATGAAAACATCGCCGCCATGCGCGCGCAGCTGAAAAAGCTGGGCCTGTCGCTCGACTGGAGCCGCGAGTTTGCCACCTGCGATCCGGAATATTATGGCGCGCAGCAGGACCTGTTCCTGAAGATGCTTGATAAGGGCCTCGTCTACCGCAAGGCCAGCAAGGTCAACTGGGACCCGGTCGACAATACCGTCCTGGCCAATGAGCAGGTGGTTGACGGCCGCGGCTGGCGCTCCGGCGCCATCGTGGAACAGCGTGAATTGACGCAATGGTTCTTCCGCATCACCCATTATGCCGAGAGCCTGCTGGAAGAGGTGCAGAAACTCGAACGCTGGCCTGAAAAGGTCCGCACCATGCAGGCGAACTGGATCGGTCGGTCCGAAGGCCTGCAGATGCGCTTTGCCTTTTCCGGAAACACGCCCGAGGGCTTCGAAAACGGTGTCGAGATTTTCACGACCCGCCCCGACACGCTGTTCGGCGCCAGTTTCATCGCCCTGTCACCCGATCACCCGCTGACGCTGCAGCTCGCGAAAGACAATGACGCGCTTACCTCTTTCCGCGCCGAGTGCGCCGCCGTGGGCACGAGCGAAGAGGCCATCGAGACGGCGCCGAAGCTTGGCTTCGATACCGGTCTCACCGTCCGGCACCCGTTTGACCCGGGCCGCACCCTGCCCGTCTGGATCGCGAACTTTGTCCTGATGGGCTATGGTACCGGCGCCATATTCGGCTGCCCGGCGCATGACCAGCGCGATATCGAGTTTGCCCGCAAGTACGGCCTGTCCGTGACCCCCGTTGTCTTGCCGCCGGATGCCGACGCGGCAACGTTCAACGTCGAAGACGACGCCTATACCGGTGTCGGCACAATCTTCAATTCCGGCTTCCTTGATGGCTTGCCGATTGACGAGGCCAAGCGGCAGTCCATTGCAAAGATTGAATCCCTCCGTCTCGGCGAGAGCAAGGTGAACTACCGTCTGCGCGACTGGGGTGTTTCCCGCCAGCGCTATTGGGGCTGTCCGATTCCCGTCATCCATTGCGAGACATGTGGCATCGTTCCCGTGCCGGCGGCTGACCTGCCGGTTCGCCTGCCCGACGACGTGACCTTCGACACACCGGGCAATCCGCTGGAACGCCATCCGACCTGGAAACACACGGCCTGCCCGGACTGCAATGGCAAGGCGCGCCGCGAGACCGATACGCTCGACACGTTCGTCGACAGTTCCTGGTATTATGCCCGCTTCGCCAGCCCGGACGATATGGCAGAGCGCGCCTACTGGCTGCCGGTCGACCAGTATGTCGGCGGCGTCGAGCATGCCGTGCTCCACCTGCTGTATGCGCGCTTCTTCGCCCGGGCGATGCGCGACATCGGCGAACTTGACCTTCCGAACGGAGAACCGTTTGCGGGCCTGTTCACGCAAGGCATGGTGACCCACGAGACCTACAGGTCTGCCGGTGGTGACTGGCTGGAGCCTTCCGACGTCGAACAAAGAGACGGCAACTGGATCGAGATCGCAACGGGCAAGCCGGCCAGTGTCGGACCGATCGAGAAGATGTCCAAGTCGAAGAAGAACACTGTCGACCCGGATGCCATCATCACGGCATTTGGCGCGGATACGGCGCGCTGGTTTGTCCTGTCGGATTCACCGCCAGAGCGTGATGTCGAGTGGACCCAATCCGGCGCCGAAGGTGCAGCGCGATTTACCCAGCGTATCTGGAGCGTCTTTGACGCCCTGCCCGAAACCGCGACAGGCGACATCGGATCTGACGCGGCCTCCATTGCCCTGCGCAAGGCATCGCACAAGGCCGTTGCCGCCATCGACAAGGCAGTCAACGAGTTCCGCTTCAACTCTGCTGTTGCCAGCATCCATGAATGGGTAGCGGCCTTGAAGAAAGCTGAAACCGGAAGCGACGACACGCGCGGTGCACGGCACGAAGCAGCCTCCATGCTGGCGCGCTGCCTGACGCCATTCATGCCGCACCTGGCTGAAACCTGCTGGGAACGGATTGGCGGAACCGGCTTTGTCTCGGCTGCAAGCTGGCCAAAACCGGACCCGGCCCTGCTGGAAGACGACACTGTCACCATCGCTGTTCAGGTGAATGGCAAACGCCGTGGCGAAATCACGGTTTCGAAGACGCTGGCAAATGACGCGGTCGAGGCGGCCGCCTTTGCCCAGCCGGATGTTGCGGCCTTCATCCATGGCAAGGCCGTCAAGAAAACCATTGTCGTTCCCGGCCGTATCGTGAATATCGTGGTCGCATGAAACAGCTTTTCGCCGCCCTGCTTCTTCTTTCGCTGGCCGCCTGCGGCTTCCAGCCCGTCTACGCGCCAGTATCCAGTGCGCTTGCTGCTGGCGGGCCGATTACCGTCGAGCCCATTCGCGGCCGGTCCGGTTACATGTTGCGCCGGGCCCTGCAGGAAGAACTCGCGATCGGGTTGCCTGGTGTGACCGAGCCCGCCACGCTGAACGTTGTCCTGAAGGAGAACCTCACACGGCTCGCCTTCAAGCCTGATGGCGCTGCCTCGCGCTCGAGCGTGATCGCGAGTGGCCGCTATGTGCTTGCGCGGGAAAGCGGGGCCATTTCGGGCCGGGTTGATGCCCAGACTGACTTCGCTGTCCCGGCCAGCTCGTATGGCGACATCGCCGCACAGACCAGCGCCTATGACCGGACGATGCGGGAACTGGCGAAAGAGATCGTCGACGACCTGCGTTTGCAGCTTTCCGCCAACTGATGCTGCTAAAGGGCAAGCAGGCGATCACCTTTTCCCGCAGGCCGGATCCGGCAATCTGGGCTGTCCTGGCCTTCGGGGACGATGAGGGCCTCGCCAGCGACGTATCCGCCAGCCTGGTCAAGGCCTGGACACCCAGGACCGGCGCACTGGAAGTGTCCGTGCTTGATGATGATGCGATCAAGAAAGATCCGGCACTCCTGTTCGATAATCTCGAGGCAGTGTCACTGCTCGGCGAGCCAAGGGTCATCCGCGTCCGCACGAGCGGTGACAAGATTGCCTCCCTGCTCGCCGAGGCCATTGCCGAAGGCGACACGGGCGAACACCGCTACGCCGCCAGGCTGGTTATCGAGGCCGGAAGTCTGGCGTCCAAATCAAAGCTGCGCGCTGCAGCCAGTTCGGCCAACCGCACAGCCTGTCTGCAATTGTTTGCCGATGAAGCGGGCGACATTGAGGACCGGGTCAAGGCCGCCCTGCTCGAGGTCGGTGCCACGATCGATCCTTCTGCCCTATCAGCCTTCACCGGAGACCTGCCCGGCCATCGGGGCATCGCCAATTCCGAGATCGAAAAGCTTGCACTTTATGCACGCGGCCTCGGGCGCGACGTGACGCTCATGGATATTCGCGCGCTGTCTGCGACCGATATTGATCATGACCTCTCGGCCGCCATCCGGGCCACATTGTCCGGCGATCTCGTCGCGGCCAATACGGCCCTGCAGCGCCTCGAAATCGCGGGCACATCCGCCATCTCGATCCTGCGCGCGCTGCAAAGCGAAACGCTCAGGATGCTGGATGCGCACAAGCGAATGGCAGCAGGTGAAGGCGCGCCCGGCATGAAGCTCAGGCCGCCGGTATGGCAAAGCGACTGGCCAGCCTTTCGCGCGCGTCTCGCCAAGTGGCCGCAAAAGCGGCTCTTGCGGATTCTCGAGCGGATTTACGACGCCGAAAGCCAGGCGAAATCGGGATCCGGCAGCGCCGATCCTGTTGTTCGTGTACTGATGAATGAGCTCGGCAATGCTGCCGCGCTGGTGGACTGATCTAGCGTTTGGCCGTCAGGCGGCGGCACACGTCATCGAGCTGTTCCAGGTCGCGATACCGGATCCTGAGCTCGCCGCCATCCTTCCCGTGCCGGATATCAACAGCGAGGCCCAGCGTACGCGTCAGGTCAGCTTCCAGCGCTTCGGTATCGACATCCTTTTCGGGCGCCGGTGACTTGGCAGACTTGGTCTCAATCGACCCGCCTTCGCGTGCATCCTTCGCCCTGGCTTCCACATCACGGACGCTAAGACCCTTTTCAGCCGCCATGCGGATCAATGCTTCGGGATCGGGTGCGCCAAGCGCCGCACGCGCATGCCCGGCACTCAGCTTTCCCTCACGCACAAAGGCCCGGGCGCTTTCCGGCAGCTGCAGCAGCCGCAGCGTGTTTGCAATATGAACACGGCTCTTGCCGACACTGCTTGCCAGGCTGTCCTGCGTCCGCCCGAAGCGCTTCATCAGCGCCTCATAGGCCTCGGCCTCTTCAATTGGATTGAGGTCAGCCCGCTGGACGTTCTCGATGATGCCGATTTCGAGCAGTTCGAGCTCATCGATATCGCGCACCAGCGCGGGGATGGATTTGAGGCCCGCCAGCTTGGCAGCCCGCCAGCGTCGTTCGCCGGCAATGATCTGGTACTTGCCGCTATCCTTCGGATCGGGCCGAACGAGAATCGCCTGCAGCACGCCCTTGCTCTTCAGAGAATCCGCAAGCTCGTTCAACGCAGCCTCGTCGAATGAGCGCCGCGGCTGGGCCGGATTGCGGCGGATCAGCTCAATATCGATCTCGTTCGAGACGGTCGCTCGCGGCTTGCCTCCCTCGGTCGCAGGCACCGCGCCGACAGCATCAATCTCACCCATCAGGGCAGACAGGCCGCGGCCAAGACGAGACGGTTTGCTCTTTGCTTCGTCGGACATATCGTTCAGGCCGCTCTCGACTTTTCGCGCTGCAGGACTTCAGACGCGAGACGGATATAGGCCTCGCTTCCCGGACACCGATAGTCGTACAGCAAGGCCGGTTTGCCAAAGGACGGCGCTTCTGAAAGCCGCACATTGCGCGGAATGACCGTATTGTAGACCTTGTTGCCGAAATGCGCCCGCACCTGGTCGGCCACCTCATCCGACAGGTTGTTGCGCCGGTCATACATGGTCAGCACAACGCCCTGGATCTCCAGGTTGGGATTCAGCCCGGACCGCACCGCCTCAACCGTCCGCATCAGTTGGGACAGGCCTTCCAGCGCCAGGAACTCGCACTGCAACGGCACAAGCAGCGCATCGGCTGCCGTCATGGCATTCAGGGTCAAGGACGACAGGGATGGCGGGCAATCGATCAGGATATAATCGTATTTCACCAGATCGCCGTGTTCGGCCCGGTCGATGTAATCCATCAGCGCGTCACGCAGGCGATAGGACCGGCGCGCATCCGTCGCAAGTTCGGTTTCGACGCCCGACAGGTTCTCGTCTCCGGGAACGATGTCGAGACGCGGAACGATGGTCGACAGAACCGTCTTCTCCATCGCGACACGATCGACCACGAGATCATAGCTCGTCAGCGTCCGGTCTGGCCGGGAAATACCGAGTCCCGTGGAGGCATTACCCTGCGCATCGAAATCCACGATCAGGACCCGGCGGCCAACGGCGGCCAGCGCTGTGCCCAGATTGATCGAAGTTGTCGTCTTTCCGACGCCACCCTTCTGGTTCACAACCGCAAAAATTCTCGGCTTAGTCGCCACCTTGCAGCTCCCTTATGATTAATACGACGCCCGAACCGCCACTGCGACTCGGAATCGCCTCATACGCGAAACTCCACCTTTGTTGGGCCTGCGTCAATTCTTCTTCCCAGCGTTCGCCCTTCAGGAATAGCCCTGCCGCACCCTTTTTCATCCAGGGTGCGGCATAGTCCAGAAGCTTCGGAAGCGGCGCAAAGGCCCGTGCGGTCACCAGATCTGCCGGTACGGTCTCCGCCGATTCCACGCGCCCCTGAATCACACTTGCCGAAAGATCGCCGGCCGAAATCGCGGCGCGAAGGAAGTTGGTCTTCTTCCCCACGCTCTCAATCATCGTCACGTGGCCCGCAGGCCGGGCGGCCGCGATGATCAGTCCCGGAAAGCCGGCGCCCGATCCGAGGTCCACCACACGGGCGTCTTCCGTGATATGGTCCAGTAACTGGAGGCAATCGGCCACATGGCGCTGCCAGATGTTCGGCCATTCGCGTGGGCCGATCAAATTGCTCTTCACGCGCCACACATCGAGCGTGTCGATCACCCGGTCGAGACGCTCCTGCGTTTCACGTGAAACATCATGGGCGGCCAGAAATACCGCGCGGTCATTCCCCTCACCCACGGGTCATACCGCCCTTGCCCGGCGTTTCACGTGACTGAGCAAAGCCGTCAGCGCGCCGGGGGTCACGCCTTCGATTCGTCCCGCCTGGCCAAGCGTTGCCGGGCGGATCGCTTCAAGTTTCTGGCGGACCTCGTTCGAAAGCCCGCCGATGGCGGCATAGTCCAGGCCTGCCGGAAGGGTCAGGCTTTCATCCCGGCGAAGCGCCGCGACATCCGCTGCCTGCCGTTCCAAGTATCCGGCGTAAAGCGCCTCGATTTCCAATTGGGCGCCAATGGCGGGCGCCATGTCAGACAATTCCGGCCAGACTTTCGTCAGGGCCACCAGGTCGATATCCTTGTAGGCGAGATAGTCCCAGGCCGACCGGACACGGCCATCCTGATTGATCTCCCATCCCGCCTGGGCGGCCTTGGCCGGAGACAGGGTCAGGGACTGCAGCGTTTCACGCGCTCGGGTTAATGCATCTTGTTTCACGTGAAACACTTTGGCCCGAATCGGCCCCACAATGCCGGATTCGACGCCTTTTCGCGTCAAACGCTGGTCTGCATTGTCGGCGCGAAGGGCCAGGCGGTATTCGGCGCGGGATGTGAACATGCGATAGGGCTCCGTAACGCCCCGCGTCACAAGATCGTCGATCAAGACTCCGATATAGGCCTCGGCCCGGTCGAATATCACGGCATCCTTCCCGTCGGCGCTTCGCGCCGCATTCATGCCGGCGACGAGCCCCTGGGCACCCGCTTCCTCATACCCTGTCGTCCCGTTGATCTGGCCCGCCAGATACAGTCCCGGCAAGGCGCGAACCTCCAATGCGGGCGTCAGGGCGCGCGGATCGACATAGTCATACTCAATCGCATAGGCATATTGGCGAATGACTACATCCTCGAGTCCCGGAATGGTCCGGATAAACTGATCCTGGACGGGTTCCGGCAGCGAGGTCGAAATGCCGTTCGGATAGACGGTATCGTCTTCGAGTCCTTCCGGTTCGAGGAATATCTGATGGCGATCGCGATCCGCGAAACGGTCGACCTTGTCTTCGATGGAGGGGCAATATCGCGGTCCACGCCCGGCAATCGCGCCCGAATAGACGGCTGACTGGCCGATATTCCGGGCGATGATCGCGTGCGTTTCCGGCGTCGTCCACGTAATACCACACGCCACCTGCGGCACGCGGATCTCGTCTGTCAGATAGGAAAACGGGATCGGCGTCTCGTCGGCTGGCTGCATTTCGAGCCGCTCCCAGGCAATCGTCTTGCCGTCGAGCCGGGCAGGCGTGCCTGTTTTCAACCGTCCCATTGGCAGGCCGAGCGAATAGAGACGGTCCGAAAGACCGATCGCGGGTGCCTCGCCCACACGGCCGGCCGGAATACGCTTCTCGCCGATATGGATCATGCCCTTGAGAAATGTGCCCGTCGTGATGACGATCTTCTTCGCGCGGTATGACGTGCCGGTCAGACCGGTCACACCCGCCAGTACGCCCTCATCCAGGATCAAATCCTCCGCACCATCCTCGACAATGGTCAGGTTCGGATAGTCGGCGAGCTCCGCCTGCATGGCTGCACGGTAGAGCGCCCGGTCGATCTGCGCACGCGGTCCCCAAACGGCCGGCCCCTTTGACCGGTTCAGCATGCGAAACTGAATGCCGGCTTTGTCTGCCAGGCGCCCCATCAGGCCGTCCAGCGCATCGATTTCCCGCACGAGATGGCCTTTTCCGAGGCCCCCGATGGCCGGGTTGCAGCTCATTTCACCGATTGTCGATCGCTTGTGCGTGACCAGAGCCGTTCGCGCGCCATAGCGTGCGGCTGCAGCGGCCGCTTCACAACCGGCATGTCCGCCGCCGATTACAATTACATCAAATTCGTGTGGCATCGCCATCGCGTTCAGGCCTCGGGAAACAGGGTATTCTGGCGGACATATAACCGCGCAGGCGCCTAAACCCTAGGGGTCATTTGCCGATGCAGAACTCAGAAAACACAGCGCCGAGCACGTCTTCGACACCAACGACACCGATAATTGAGCCGAGCTGGCGAAGCGCCATGCGAATATCCTCCGCAGCCAGTTCTGCCCCGACATCATTGGCCAGGGCATCGCGCGCAGCCTCAAGGCTGCTCAAACCGTCCTGCAGCCGGGCCCTGTGGCGCTGGCGCGTTATCACCGGCGCTTCCACAGAGGCTGCATACTTACCAACGAAGTCAGCGATGGCTTGTTCCAGCGCATCCACACCGCTACCGGCTTTTGCGGAAATCACATGGTCGGCGTTCAGTTCCGATGGCGCTGATTGAAGGTCCACCTTGTTGAGGACCACAAGGTCGCCCGGCTCGCGATAGTCCGTTGACAGAACACTTGTCTCCGGCACCTCTGCATCAATCAGGAAAATCCGCAGGTCTGCCTCGCGGGCCGCACGTTCCGCCCGGCGCACGCCTTCCGCTTCAATCTCGTCATCGGTCGACCGCAGCCCGGCCGTATCGGCTATCCAGACAACATGCCCGCCCATCACGCGGCGCACTTCAATTACGTCCCGTGTCGTGCCGGCCTTTGCCGTAACGATGGCCGCTTCGCGCCGGGCCAGCCGGTTGAGCAGGGTCGACTTGCCGGCATTGGGCGCGCCGATAATGGCGACCCGAAAGCCATCCCTTATGCGCTCGCCAATGCCGCCATCACCCAATGCCGCGCGGACCTGCGCAATCACGTGGTCCAGCTTCGCAAGGATTGGGGCCGTCGTGTCCTGCGGCGCATCGCCTTCATCCGGGAAATCAATCGCCACTTCGACCAGTGCCAGCACACCCGTCAGCTCGGCACGCCAGCCCGCATAGGTCTCCGACAATCCGCCCCCGAGCTGCCTCAGCGCCTGCGCCTTTTGCGCGCGAGTCTCTGCTTCAATGATGTCGGCCACGCCTTCAGCTTCAGTCAGGTCCAGCTTGCCGGCCTCGAAGGCGCGCCGCGTGTACTCACCAGGCTCGGCCATGCGCACGCCCTCATGGGCTGTGAGGGCACTCAGTGAGTGTTCGATCACTGCGGCCCCGCCATGCAGGTAAAGCTCAAGCGTGTCTTCGCCCGTATAGCTGCCGGGCCCTGGCATGAACACGGCGAGGCCCCGGTCGATCAGCCCGCCACCCGCATCACGGACATCGGTCAGCGTCGCATGGCGCGCAGCCGGAATGCCGCAATCAAGGTGTTGCGCGGCCAGCCAGGCAACCTTCGGCCCGGACAGACGAAGGATCGCTATCGCAGCTGGCGGAGCACCCGAAGCGAGGGCGCAAATTGTGTCGCGCTCGCTCATATGCGTGCCCGTTTCCCTAGTTTTTCATCGCTTCGAAGAACTCGTCATTGGTCTTCGTCTGGCGCAATTTGTCGATGAGGAAGTCAATGGCATCATTGGTGCCCATCGGGCCCAGGATGCGGCGCAGGATGTAGATCTTGGACAGCTGATCAGGCGGCGTGATCAGCTCTTCCTTACGTGTGCCGGACTTCATGATGTCGATAGCCGGGAAGGTGCGCTTGTCGGCAATCTTCCGGTCGAGCACCACTTCCGAGTTACCGGTGCCCTTGAATTCCTCGAAGATCACTTCGTCCATCCGGCTGCCGGTATCGATCAGCGCGGTGGCGACAATGGTCAGCGAACCCCCGTTCTCGACGTTCCGCGCGGCGCCGAAGAAACGCTTCGGCCGTTGCAGCGCGTTAGCATCCACACCGCCGGTCAGCACCTTGCCCGAACTTGGCACGGTCGTGTTGTAGGCGCGGCCAAGGCGGGTGATCGAGTCGAGCAGGATGACAACATCGCGCTTATGCTCGACCAGGCGCTTGGCCTTCTCGATCACCATTTCGGCAACCTGGACGTGGCGTGTTGCCGGCTCGTCGAATGTCGAGGCAACCACCTCGCCCTTTACGGTGCGGCGCATGTCGGTCACTTCTTCCGGGCGTTCGTCGATCAGCAGTACGATCAGGTAGCATTCCGGATGGTTCTCTTCGATCGCGGCGGCAATGTTCTGCAGCAGAACCGTCTTGCCGGTGCGCGGCGGCGCAACGATCAGGGCGCGCTGGCCCTTGCCGATCGGCGCCACAATATCGATCACGCGGCCGGACCGGTCTTTCTTGGTCGGGTCGCGGCTCTCCATCTTCATCCGCTCTTCCGGATAAAGCGGGGTCAGGTTGTCGAAGTGGACCTTCTTGTTGGCTTTCTCCGGCTCTTCGAAATTGATCTTCGACACGTCGGTCAGGGCGAAGTAGCGCTCATTGTCCTGCGGGGCGGTGATCGGGCCCTCGACCGTGTCACCTGTCCGGATGTTCGCCTTCTTCAGCACTTCGGGGCTGACATAGATGTCGTCCGGACCGGGCAGGTAGTTCGATTCCGGCGAGCGCAGGAAGCCGAACCCGTCGGTGAGCACTTCCAGCACGCCGAGCCCGGTTATCTCGACTTCGCTGTCGGCGAGTTCCTTGAGGATCGCGAACAGCATGTCCTGCGTACGCAGTGCTGACGCGTTCTCGACCTCAAGCTCCTCGGCATAGAGCAACAGCTCTTCGGGTGATTTGGCTTTGAGTTCGCGCAGGGTGACGCTGGTGAGGTTGTCGAGCATGGATAGGGCCATTTCTGGAGGGAGTCGGGATGCAGACCGGGTCGGATCAAATTGTGGGGGACCGGGCGAAAATGAGTTCGCGCTGCACAAGGACTGTGCGCCGGTTGGCCTGCATATGCGGCAAACAAGCCTGTTTCGTCAAGCGCGAATGGCGTCTCCGCCTCAGAACGGTTTGACGGCGACCAGTATCACAATCACGATCATCAGCAGGAATGGTACCTCGTTCAGCATGCGCAAGGTCTTTGCCGAAACGCCGTCGCCGCCCCGGTCAATCTTTTTGCCGAGACGAACGAAATAGCCATGCAGGCCGGACAGGATGAGCACCAGAACCAGTTTCACGTGCAGCCAGCCGTGCGACAGCAGGTCCTGATTCATCCAGAGCATGGCCAGGCCGAATACCCAGACGAGGATCAGGCTCGGGTTCATGATGATCATGCGCAGCTGGTAGGAGGCCTTCTTCATCGCTTCGTATAACGGCTCGCCCGGCTGGCTCGATAATTGGTGAATCTTGTAGCGCGGATAGACCAGAAGGCTGGCCATCAGCGAGACCACAAAGATGATGTGAAGGGCTTTCACCCAGAGATACAGCATCAGATTCCGCCCTTCCTAGGCTGTCGCACGCACGGCCTGGCCGGCCTTGCGCACCACATCGGCGTGTGGACAGCCCGATGCGCCCGTCGGGCAAAGACGGCTTCCGGCACATGACCGGATCGTCCCCGTCATGTCCAGCGCCGCCAATGTTTCATTGGCCAGTGTCCGGATGAAGCCGGGATGCACGCCCAGCGCCTCGACGCGCGTATAGCTGGGGGCGCCATTCTGCTCGGCCAGCAGCTTGTATTCCTCGCCCAGTTCCACCAGAGTCTCGATATGCTCTGAAACGAACGCAATCGGCGCGATCAGGATATTGCGCCTGTCTTTCGCTGCGCGCTCGACCTCTTCATCGGTCGAGGGGCCGATCCATTTCAGCGGGCCGACACGGGACTGGTAACAGCCGACAACGTTCCAGTCCTGCGGCACGCGCGCTGCGATCATCGCCACAAGCGTCTCGCACTGCCATTGGTAGGGATCACCTGCGGCAACGATTTTTTCCGGCAAACCGTGCGCCGACAGCAGCAGGCTCACATCGCCTGGCCGGCCGGCCTGATCGAATGCCGCCATGATCTGGTCGACATGCGCCCCGATGAAACCTTCCTCGAAGGGATAGCAGCAGACGGTCCGCACCCGGCCGGAATAATGCTTCTTCCACTCGGTCAGGGACGATCCCGTCGTCGTCGTCGAGAATTGCGGATACAGCGGCAACAGCACGACTTCATCCGCGCCCCAGTCCTTGACCTCCCGGGCTGCATCCTTGGTGAAGGGGTGCCAGTATCGCATCGCAATGAATGTCCGCACCTCATCCCCCGGCAGCGCTGCGGCCAGCTGGATCTGCAGGGCTTCAGCCTGTTTCTCGGTTTCCGGTAACAGGGGCGATCCACCGCCAGAGCCCATCAGGGCATAATTCTTCCTGGCGGACGGCGCACGGGTCTTTGATATGAACCGCGCCAGTGCCCACCGGATCGGCAGCGGCGCCTGGATGATGGCCGGGTCATCGAACAGGTTGCGCAGGAATGGCTGCACGGCATCCGGGCCATCCGGGCCACCCAGGTTGAACAATACGACGGCAATCTTGCGGCCCATCAATAATCAGCCTTCCCGAATGATCTTGAGAACACGTTCGACATTCGCAATCGGCGTTTCCGGCCGGATACCGTGCCCAAGATTGAATATATGGGGGCGGCTCTGATAGGCTGCCACCAGTTCGCGGACGCGCGCATCCAGGCGCTCCCCGCCCTCGATCAGCAGCAGCGGATCAAGATGCCCCTGCACCGGCATCTGCGGTGGCAGGGAGGCGTTCACGAATGACGGTACCGCTGCCGTATCGAGGCCAACAGCCGTCACTCCGGTTACCGCTGCATATTCAGGCAGCATGGCCGCCGCGCCGCGCGGAAAGCCGATCACCGGCACCGTCACACCCATGTCCCGCAACAGCGTCACCAGCTTCGCCGTTGGCCTGATGATGACTTCCCGGAAGATATTGTCCGGCAAGCCTTCGGCCCAGCTATCGAACAGCATCAGCGCATCAGCGCCCGCCTCGACCTGCCTCACCAGATAATGCGCGGTCGCTTCGATCACATGATCCATTACGGCGGCCAGTTCATCCGGCCGGCCATGGGCCCAGCGCCAGGCGAGCGACTTGTCCGTCTTGCCCCGGCCCTCGATGGCATAAAGGCTAACCGTCCAGGGCGAACCGGCAAATCCGATCAGGGCGGTGTCCTTCGGCAGCTCCGCGCGCACACGCGACACGGTTTCGTAAACCGGTGCCAGCCGGTCAGCCGCTTTCTGCGCCGGCACCTTTCCGAGGTCTGAGGCGGAATCGATCTGCTGCACCAGCGGGCCAACCCCCTTTTCAAACTCCACGCCGAGGCCCATCGCGTCCAGAATGAGCAGGATGTCAGCGAACAGGATGGCGGCATCCATGCCATAGCGGCGAACCGGCTGAAGTGTCGCCTCGGTCGCCATTGAAGGCGTATAGCAGAAATCGAGAAAGTCCTTTGCCCGTGCTCGCAGCTCTAGATATTCCGGCAAATGGCGTCCGGCCTGGCGCATCATCCATACTGGAGGCCTCTTGGCAGGTGTGCCTTCAAGAACGCTGATCAGTTTTGATGTGCCGGTTTGCCCCATGACTTTCTCAAATCTCTCATTTTTCAAAAAGCCCGTCAGGGCGCTTATTATTACTATGCGGTGATATCAGGGGAGAAAGGCCACTCACAGGATTTGTCCAGCAAATTCCACACGCGAGTCACAGGGTGTCGCACCCCATTAAGGTTTCCTTAACCTGCAATCGCCGCGAGGGTTAATGAGCGATTAACACCCCTTGTGGAGTCACAGGATGAAACATAGCGGGAATACCGGGGAGTCGGATTCGGCTGCATGTGGATGGATTGTGACTCCCGGTGTGACGATTCTCTTGTCCACAGCTTGTACACAGGTCTTGTGAAATCGGTCTGCCATCGGCAAGAGAGTGAACCATGCCCAATCCGCCGCGCCCCAGCATCTATTTCAATGTCCACCTCGTGTCCGACAGCACGGGTGAAACCCTGAACGCCGTTCAGCGGGCCGCCTGTGCCCAGTTCGAGAATGTACAGCCGCTCGAGCACAACTACTACCTCGTTCGGTCAGAGCGCCAGCTCGAGCGCGTGATGCGTGAGATCGAGGCGGCGCCCGGCGTCGTCTGGTACACGATTTCCGATGAGGCCCTGCGCAAGCGGCTCGAAGCCTTTTGCCGCGAACGCGGCGTCGCGACGCTGCCCGTGCTCGATGCCTCCATCGCCATGCTCGGCCGCCATCTCGGCGTCTCGGCCAACCAGAAAGTCGCTGGCCAGCATGCGCTCGACCAGGACTATTTCGACCGGATGGAAGCCATCAACTTCACCCTGGCCCATGATGACGGCCAGAATGTCGATGGCCTGGTCGGCGCCGACGTCATCCTGCTAGGCGTCAGCCGCACATCGAAGACGCCGACATGCGTCTATCTCGCCAACCGCAAGGTCCGCGCCGGCAATATCCCGCTGGTTCCCGGCGTCCCGCTGCCGGCTTTCATCGAGGAACTCGGCGAAAAAGGCCCGATGGTTGTCGGCCTCAAGATCAGCGCCGAGCGGCTCGTCCAGATCCGCCGCCAGCGCCTTATCTCGCTGAACGAGGACGAACACACAATCTACGCCGATGAAGATGCGGTCCGCGATGAGGTCACCCAGGCCAACCGCCTCTTCCAGCGCAACAAGTGGAAAACGATCGACGTGTCGCGCCGCTCCGTCGAGGAGACCGCTGCGGCAATCCTCAATTTCCTCAACGAACGGCGCGGACACGCATGAGCCCCGGCATCACACTTGCCTCCGGCAGCGCCAGCCGCCGCGCGCTCCTGGCAGGGGCCGGAATCGACGCCGCCAGCATCAAGCCGAATGTCGACGAGGATGCCGCCAAGGCCGCCATGCGCGGCGAAGGCATGTCCGTGCGCGACCAGGCCATGCAGCTGGCCGAACTCAAGGCCATGAAGGTCTCGGCCCGCACACCTGGCCTCGTGATTGGCGGCGACCAGATGCTCTCGCTCGACAATGAAGCCTTCGACAAGCCTGCCGACCTGGATGCGGCGCGCGATCACCTGCGCAGGCTCTCCGGCAAGACCCACACGCTGGAGACGGCCATTGTCGTCTGCGAGAACGGCACACCGGTCTGGCGCCACATGGCCCGGCCCAGGCTGACCGTTCGCCCACTGAGCGACGCCTTCATCGATTCCTATGTCGAACAGGCAGGCGAGGCCCTGCTTTCGACGGTGGGTGCTTACCAGCTTGAAGGCCTCGGCGCGCAGCTCTTCACGAAGATCGAGGGAGACTATTTCTCCATTCTCGGCCTGCCGCTCCTTCCCCTGCTCGACTATTTCCGGACCCGCGGGGCCCTCGAATCATGACCCGGCTCTACGGCGTCATCGGTGACCCCATCGCCCATTCGCTGTCGCCCCTCATCCACAACCAATGGATGCGCGACAATGATATCGACGCTCTCTACAAGGCCATGCAGGTGCCTGAAGGCGAACTGAAGGACGCGCTGGAAACGCTGACAAGGCAAGGCGCGCGGGGTCTCAATATCACCCTGCCCCACAAGCAGACCGCACTCGTGCTGGCAGATGAAGTGGGCGATCTTGCTCGGCGTATCGGCGCCGCCAACACGCTGATCCGCACCGAGTCAGGCGGATGGCTCGCCGAGAATACGGACGCGCCTGGCTTTATCCACACCATCGAAACGGCCGACATTCACGTCGCCGGCAAGACCGTGTTCCTGCTTGGCGCAGGCGGATCGGCCCGGGCGCTCGCCATCGCCCTGACAGATCTCGGCGCCAACCTGACCATTTGCAACCGGACGATTTCCCGCGCCGAGGAGATCGCAGACAATCTGCCGGTTCGGCCGGAAATCTGCACCCTGGATATAGGTCTCGAGCGCCTCGCCGCCGCTGAACTCGTCGTCAACACGGTCAGCCTGGGGCATTCCGGCAAGGCGCTGGAGCTGCCCCCAGGTACCGGCCGCACCTTCTACGATATCAGCTATGGCAAGGCCGCCGCGCCAACCCTGGCCCATGCTGCCGAACAGGACTGGAAAACCATGGACGGGCTTGGCATGCTGGTCGCGCAGGCCGCGTTCGCCTTCGAACACTGGTTTGGCATGGTTCCCGACATGGCGGACGCCGAGGCACGCTGCCGGGCCGTAGTGGAGGCAACGACATGATCATCCTTGGGCTGACAGGATCCATCGGCATGGGAAAATCGGCAACGGCCGAGCTTTTCCGCGAGGAAAATGTGCCCGTCTATGACGCGGACGCCGCCGTCCACGCACTGTACGAAAAAGGTGGCGCCGCCGTCGCGCCGGTCGAAGCGGCCTTTCCAGGCGTGGCGGTGGACGGCGCGATTGACCGCCTCCGCCTGCGCGAACGCGTGCTCGACAATGCCGAGGCCATGAAACGGCTCGAAGCCATCGTCCATCCGCTGGCCGGCGCCGCCCAGCATGATTTCCGTCAGGCAGCACGCGAGGCCGGCGCGCCCTTCGTGGTGATCGATATTCCGCTGCTTTACGAAACCGGCGGCTGGCAGTTCTGCGACTATGTCGTCGTTGTCACCGCCTCGGCTGCCGTCCAGCGTGAACGCGTGCTCTCAAGGCCCGACATGACCGAAAAGGCGTTCGAATCCATTCTTGCGCGGCAGGTGCCGGATGCCGAAAAGCGCGCGCGGGCCGATTTTGTCATCCCGACAGAACATGGTTTCGAGTTTGCGCGAGACCTGGTTCGCGCGATAGTGGCCCTGATGATTCGCAAGGACGCCGACGACCACGCATGACCACACATATCCGCGAAATCGCCTTCGACACCGAGACAACGGGCCTTTATCCGAATGACGGGGACCGCATCATCGAAATCGGCGCTGTCGAGATGATCAATCACATCCCCACCGGCAAGACCTTCCGCTCGCTCATCAATCCGCGCCGCCTCGTCTCCGAGGATACGGTGCGCATTACAGGCATCACGGACGAACACCTGAAAGATGCGCCCTTCTTTGAGGAAGAGCATGTCATCGGCGCCTTGCTTGAATTCATCGGTGACGACCTGCTGGTCGCCCACAATGCCGGGTTCGACCGCGGCTTCCTCAATATGGAGCTTGCACTGTGCGGCCGCGCCCCGATCGAGGATCACCGCTGGATCGATACGGCGGCCATGGCGCGCAGGAAATTTCCGGGCGCACCGGCCAGCCTCGATGCCCTTTGCAAGCGGTTCGACATTTCACTGGAAAGCCGGACACTGCACGGCGCCCTGCTGGACAGCCAGCTATTGGCCAGCGTCTACCTTGAACTGCTCGGCGGGCGGGCGCGCGCCTTCTCGTTTGATGTGCCGGCCGAAGGCATGGAAGGCGGCGTGCGCCGATCCGCCCG